>OJBX01000247.1_pt1 | contig 31685 bp, 25 predicted proteins | sample 1590751 | NCBI WGS metagenome assembly OJBX01 (sample SAMN05416780, study PRJEB24817) | seawater metagenome | isolation source: Sea water | place: Canada:Atlantic | collected 2013-07
TCTACACGTAAGGAGTCGTCGGCAGCGTCAGATGTGTATAAGAGACAGGCATCTGGTGGATCAGGACCTGGCGGCAGGCAAACATGGTGGCCGCGTTCAGACCCGGTTCCCGCCCGAACCCAATGGCTTCCTGCACATTGGTCATGCCAAATCGATCTGCCTGAACTTTGGTCTGGCGCAGTCCTATTCCGATGCCGGTTATACAGGCGCCTGCAATCTGCGTTTTGATGACACCAACCCGGAAAAAGAAAGCCAGGAGTATATCGACGCCATTCGTGAGGACATCCGCTGGCTGGGTTTCAACTGGCAGGGTGATATTCGTTATACCTCGTCCTATTTTCAGCATCTCTACGATTTTGCCGTTGAGCTGATTCGTCTGGGCAAGGCGTATGTGTGCAGTCTGACACCGGACCAGGCGCGCGAATACCGTGGCACCCTCACCGAACCCGGCCGTGACAGCCCGTTCCGCAGTCGCACTATCGAGGAGAACCTGGACCTGTTCACCCGCATGCAGGCGGGCGAGTTTGACAACTGGGCGCACAGCCTGCGCGCAAAAATAGACATGGCATCGCCCAACATCAACATGCGTGACCCGGTTATTTACCGCATTCGCAGCATCAACCATCACCAGACCGGGGAAACATGGAAGGTGTACCCGATGTACGACTACGCGCACTGCATTTCCGATGCGCTGGAACATGTCACGCATTCGCTGTGTACGCTGGAGTTTGAAGATCACCGGCCACTGTATGACTGGATCCTGCAGAACCTGCCGGATGAGTCGTTGAATGCCGCCTGTGTCGCGCTGGGCAACAAAACTGCGGAGTCGGCTTATGTGATGCCGCAACAGACCGAGTTTGCGCGCCTGAATATCAACTATACGGTGATGAGCAAGCGCAAACTGAAAGAGCTGGTGGAGCTGGGTCTGGTCTCGGGCTGGGACGATCCGCGCATGCCGACCCTGTCGGGCCTGCGCCGCCGTGGCTTTACCCCGCACAGCATTCGTCACTTCTGCGACATGATCGGCATGAGCCGCAGTGAGAGCATTGTTGATGTGGGGATGCTGGAGAGCAGCATTCGTGATGATCTGGATAGCAACGCCCCGCGTGCCATGTGTGTGTTGCGTCCGTTAAAAGTCACGTTGAGCAACTATCCGGCCGGCAAGCAGGAACTGCTGCAATTGCCGAAACATCCTAAAAAAGATATCGGGCACCGTGAGCTGCCATTTGCAGCGGAGTTGTTTATCGACCGTAGCGACTTTGAAGAAGTACCACCGCCCGGTTTTAAACGCCTGACCACGGGCTCGGAAGTGCGCCTGCGTGGAGCCTACGTGATTCGTTGCGACGAAGTCATCAAGGATGATGCAGGCGAGGTGATTGAGTTGCGTTGCAGCTATGATGACCAGACCCTGGGGCAGAACCCGGTAGGTCGCAAGGTCAAGGGCGTGATTCACTGGGTGCCAGCCGCCACCGCAGTCGCGGCTGAAGTCCGTATTTATGACAGATTGTTCCTGAATGCCAATCCCGACGACAGGGCATTTGATGATTTCAAGGACAGCCTGAACCCGGACTCATTGCAGGTGCTGACCGGTTGTCTGGCAGAGCCGTCGCTGGCGCTGGCAGCAGCCGAAGACAGTTTTCAGTTTGAACGCGAAGGTTATTTCTGTGTTGACCGCATTGACAGTGAGCCAGGCAAACTGGTGGTCAACCGTACGGTCAGCCTGCGAGACTCATGGGCGAAGATATCAGGATGATGAATAACGATTTACAGATCTACAACACGCTGTCACGCAAAAAAGAGCGCTTTGTGCCCATGCAGCCGGGCAAGGTGAACCTGTATGTCTGCGGTGTCACGACCTACGATTACTGCCATATTGGTCACGCACGCATGTTTGTTGCCTTCGATGTCATCGTGCGTTATTTGCGTTATCTGGGTTATGACGTCAATTATGTGCGCAATATCACTGATATAGATGACAAAATCCTGCGCCGCGCCAAGGAAAACGACGAGTATTTTGCCGACCTGACAGAGCGATTTATTGCCGCTTCGCATGAAGACGAAGCAGCCCTGTCTGTTTTGCGTCCTGATCACGAGCCGCGCGCTACCGCGCATATCACTGAGATCATTACCATGATCGAGAAGCTGATTGCGCAGGAGTATGCCTATCGCGCCAGCAACGGCGATGTGTATTACGCAGTGCGGCAATTTGATGGTTACGGCAAACTCTCCAACAAGAACCCGGAGGAGTTGCTGGCTGGCGCCCGCATCGAAGTCGGTGAGCTGAAGCGTGATCCGCGTGATTTTGCGTTATGGAAGGCGGCCAAAGACGAGGAGGTGGGCTGGGACTCGCCCTGGGGTTATGGTCGACCGGGTTGGCACATTGAGTGCTCGGCAATGTCGACTTGCTGCCTGGGGGAGTCGTTCGACATCCATGGCGGTGGCTCCGATCTGATGTTCCCACATCACGAAAACGAGATTGCACAATCGGAAGCAGCCACTGGCAAACATTTAGCCAATTACTGGATGCATAATGGATCGGTGCGAGTCGACAATGTAAAGATGTCGAAGTCGCTGGGCAATTTTTTCACGGTGCGTGAGGTGTTGGCCAGGTATCCGGCAGAAGTGGTGCGCTATCTGCTGGTGGCTAGCCAGTATCGTAGCCCCATCAACTATTCGGATCAGGGGCTGGAACAGGCAGCAGCGGCGTTGGAGCGGCTGTATCTGGCCATTCGTGATGCGGGCGCGGAGACAGCCCGTGACTTGACCAACAGCCGTTATGAAAAAGCGTTTCGCCAGGCCATGGATGACGATTTTAATACGCCTGAGGCCGTGGCTATCCTGTTTGAACTGGCACGGGACCTGAATAAGGCGAAAGCTGAGGACCCGGCGCATGCGGGTGAGCTGGCGAGACTGCTGGTGAAGCTGAGTGGGGTTCTGGGCCTGTTGCAGGGTTCAGCGGAGGACTTTCTTCGCAATAGCGCTGCTGACGTGGATGCGGCGGCCATTGATGATCTGATCGCGCAGCGGCGACAGGCGCGTCAGGACAAGAACTGGGCGCTGGCGGATGAGATTCGCGATAAACTTAATGCCATGAAAGTGGTGGTGGAGGATGGCGCGGATGGCAGCCGCTGGCGTATTGAAAGGGAGTAGAATTTCCAATCAATCGTTGACGGACCTGCCCTCCATGAGTATTATGCCGTCCTCGCGATGACGATGGTATGTTTTCGGGGCGAATTCGGGGTATAGCGCAGTCTGGTAGCGCGCCTGCTTTGGGTGCAGGATGTCGGGAGTTCAAATCTCTCTACCCCGACCAATTTCGCAAACGTATACATTGGTCATTACGATCGACAGTTGATTTATGGTGGTTGTAGCTCAGTTGGTAGAGCCCCGGACTGTGACTCCGGTTGTCGTGGGTTCGAGCCCCATCAGCCACCCCATATTCCCAGCGCATCCCGTTGAAGGTCTGTTTTCCGGCAAGGAGGCAGACCGGGTTGTCAGCAGCGGAGCAGAGCCTGCTTTGCGCCCGTAGCTCAATCGGATAGAGCACCGGCCTTCTAAGCCGGGGGTTGCAGGTTCGATTCCTGCCGGGCGCGCCAAACAAAAAAAGGTCACCTTTAGGTGGCCTTTTTTTGTTTGCGTGCCCGGTGGCAGAATCGGACCTGCCGGCTTCGTTGGAGAGCGACTCGGCCAGTGGGTATCAGACTCCTGCCCGACCGCCTCTTTCAGGCATTCACCCGGCGGTGCGGAACTCGACGTCGCGGCTGTGCCGCTCCGGACTCAGACAGTCCTACCGCTTTTTCGGGTAAATGCCTAAAAGAGAAACGCGGCCTGATTGGGCATGAGCCTGATACCCACTACCCGAGCCTCGTGCAAGACCTTCGAGAAATGAGGCTGCAGACTTGCACAAGGACCGGGTAGCGGGTGGCAGCATTCAGCCCAATCAGGCCGCGCTTTTCCTTTTGCGGATCACCCGATCAGCGGGCGGGACTGTTTGAGTCCCGAGCGGCGGTGCCGCGAGGTCGAGTTCCCCCCCCGCCGGGTGATCCGCAAAAGGAGGCGGTCGGGCTGAATCTGCTACCCGCTGGCCGGGCCGTTGCTCAAACGGAGGGGTGCTTTAAAGAGTAGCTACTGACCGACCCGGGGAATCGTTTGCCGGTACTCCAGCGGGCAGGCGATCAGGTCATCCTGGCCGGTGTCCAGTGGTCCGGCGTAGGGAATCAGGTCATAGGCGCCGCTGATGCGTGATTTGCCGTCTTTGCGGCGGTTCTTGCTGCCGTTAGAGTTGCGTTTGTTGAACTGCAGCAGCACGTAATTCTCCGGCAGGCACTGCATGATTTCGTCGCGGGTTTTGAATGACAGGGCATTGCCGTAGCTCAGTTCACAGATGATCAGTGGCCGGTAGCGCTGCAGGGTTTTCTGCAAGCCCTGCAGGGCCGGTTTTTCAAAACCCTCCACGTCAATCTTGATCATGTGCAGATAGTCTGGTGGGTTGTCGGCAAAGTAATCGTCTCCCCGTATCAACTCCAACTCGCCGAGCAGGACATTGCCCTTTTCAGTGGTGCTTTCGTCAAAAGAGCCAATGCCGGCGTTATCGCCGGTAGGGGCATAGAACGCCTGCAGGGTGTTGTCATCGCTCAGGCCCAACGACTCTACCTTGATGTTGCGTATCGCATTCAGTCGAATCTGATGCGCCAGGCGCTCGCGGACTGGCGCATAGGGCTCAAAGGCGATGACAGATTTGGCGCGTTGCGACATGAATAACGAATGCTGGCCGACATTGGCGCCGACATCCACAAACACACCGTCGTGTTCGGCAATGGCCTCAATCGCGTCCCGCATGAAATACAGCAGTGGTTTTTCAAATGCGCCGTAGAAATAAATGGCGAAATCAATGTTGTTACTCAGATTGCCATGATATTCCAGACCAAAAAAATCCGAAGTGAATTCATAGGCGGGCGCGTAGCCGCGTCTGCGCATCTGTTTGTAGATGGCGCGGGGCAGCGCGCCCGGCAGTCGCTGTTTCTGGTGCCACAGCAGCATCAATAATCGTTTCATCGGGAAATCCATGACCGATATGTCGAAACGCTCATTTTAGGAATAATTTTGCTCATGCTGTCAACTCCGGCAGGACGATTTCGTTGTTATACTGCCTGCTGACAAATTTGGAGACAGTGTATGTTAGCGTTTATTGGTGGCACCGGCCTGAATCAGTTGCCCGGTTTTGAGGTGGAACGGGTGGCCCAGGTGCAGACGCCGTATCAGGATGCGGCGGTGCCGGTTGCGCGCGGCCATCTGCCGGGTGATTCAGCGGCCGTGCATTTTCTGCCGCGTCATGGGGACGGACATACAGTGCCGCCACATCGTATCAACTATCGCGCCAATATGTTTGCTCTGCGCGAGCTGGGGATCACCTCGGTGCTGGCCGTTAATGCGGTGGGCGGTATCCATCGACAGATGGGGCCTGGTGTTATCGCCATTCCGGAGCAGATCATTGATTACACCCATGGTCGGGCGCACACCTATTTTGACGGCGATGTGGTTGATATTGACTCTGTGGACCGCTTCACGGCCAGTGTCACTCACATCGATTTTACCGAGCCCTATAACAGGTCGCTGCGGCAGTTGTTAATGGCCAGTGCAGATGAGTTGAATCTGCCGGTCTGGCCGCAGGGTGTCTATGGCGCCACGCAGGGGCCGCGGCTGGAAAGCGTGGCTGAAGTCCGCCGTCTGCAGAATGATGGCTGCGATATGGTGGGTATGACCGGCATGCCTGAGGCGGCGCTGGCACGTGAACTGGGTCTGGCGTATGCCAGTGTGTGTCTGTCGGTGAACTGGGCGGCGGGTCTGTCAGACGATGTCATCACCATGCCTGCCATCCGTGCGGTGCTGGCGCAGGGCATGGATCAGATTCATCGTCTGTTACTTACAGCGGCGCGCCGCTTCCCGGAAATGCGCTAGCGGGAGGCGCTGGCGGCTCGTAGGGGAATACCTGCACCAGAACGCCGATGGCCGGGTGATCGAGGTAGTGAAATTCATTGCTGCGCATGGGCCGGCTGTCGTTCATGGCAAAGACCTGTGATGCATAGTAGCGTTCTGTTAGCGCTGGTTGATTGTCTGATGCAGAGCTGATCAGGTCAGGTGTCTGTTCAGGCAGGTCTGGTGCGAAGGGCGGCAGTGGCAACTGCAGGATGTTTGACTGCTCCGGTGGCTGACTGTTGAGCTGGCTACTGAAACGGGCCAGCCATAAATTGGTGTCCAGCAGCACACGGTCCCGCGATTGATTGAAACGAATGGTCAGTGTGCCTTCAAGCTCATGATGCTGACCAAACTGGCGGCCACCGGCAATGGCGATGGGCGTGGCATCTGGCGCCCGTAATACCGGCTGGCGCCAGGCATTGTGATACAGCACCCGGTAAGCCGTTGACTGCGTCAGGGCCCGATTGGTCTGGGTAAAGTCGTGATCTGCGGCGGGCAGGGCGACAAACGCATCGCGCAAGGTATCCGGCAAACGGTAATTACTGCTGCGCAACGCGTTGGGTCCGGGTGATAACAGGGGCTCATCACTGTCCCCGTTTACGGCAATCTCATTGCTTGGCATCCTGGTTGCCGAGACTGGCTGCAGCACGCTCCAGTCATCCAGGCTCAGGTGTTTCAGCAGGCTGTCCAGTTCGCGCGTTTGCTCTGGATAACTGAGCGCCAGGTCCTGGGTGGGCCATTGCTCCTGCTGCAGGTTGGAGTTCTCATGCGCAAACACGGTAACTTCAATCTGATACCAGCGGTTGCCATTCTGCGCTGATGCCGGTGCCGGGGCGGCGAGCATCGTCATTAGTGACGCGGTCAGAACCAGACCTGCTCTGAAAAATGACAACGACAATGGCAGTAACAGTGACATGGGAGGGAGGGATATCTTCATTGGAACCTTGTGTGCTGGCGAGTGGTTATTCTTGCCCAGTGCTCAGGCATAGTCAATCCGCAGACCGTCTATCCACAGATCGTCAATCCACAGACCGTCAATCCACAGACGGGCAAGCCAGAGACGGTTAATCCCGTCAGCAGCTGCCCGCGATTTCTCTGCAGCAAAAGACTCTGATACCCTTCCTGAATCAAACAAGACACATATAACACTCAAAACAAAATAAAAAGGCGGATCGCTGATGGATTTCATGACACAGAGCCTGCAGGCACTGGCTGGTTTTTTGTGGGGGCTGCCCCTGATCATTCTGCTGGTGGGTGGTGGTGTCTATTTTGCGGTCATCAGCCGTTTGCAACCTTACCGCTACTTTCCTCATGCCATCGCCATTCTCAGCGGACGTTATGACAACAAGGACGACCCAGGCGATCTGAGTCATATACAGGCCTTGTCGGCTGCGCTGTCCGGGACTCTGGGCATGGGCAATATTGCCGGCGTGGCACTGGCCATTGGTCTGGGTGGCCCCGGTGCCGTGTTCTGGATGTGGGTGACAGCCGTGGTCGGCGTTGCCACCAAATTTTTCACCTGCACGCTGGCGGTTATGTACCGTGGCAAGGACAGTCGCGGTGATGTGCAGGGCGGCCCCATGTATATTATCCGTGAAGGCCTGAGCAAGCGCTGGCACTGGTTGGCGACGCTGTTTGCGGCAGCGGCACTGGTCGGTACCTTACCGATCGTACAGATCAATCAGCTGACCCAGGTCATGCGGGAAGTGGTGTTTGTGCCGGCTGGCCTGGCCAACGGCAACGAACCCTTCCTGTTCAATCTGTTGTTTGGGCTGTTTGCGGCCGCGCTGGTTGCCTCAGTCATCTTTGGTGGCGTCAAACGTGTAGGCTATGTTGCCGTGCGCCTGGTGCCGTCAATGGTGGTGCTGTACATGATCATGACGCTGCTGGTACTGGCCGTTCACGTGACGGAACTGCCGGGCTATTTATGGCTGATCGTACGCGAGGCGTTCTCGCCTCAGGCCGTGGGCGGTGGTCTGGTCGGGGTGATGACCATTGGTGTGATGCGCGGTGCGTTCTCCAATGAAGCCGGCATCGGCACCGAGGTTATGGCGCACGGTGCCGCCAAGACCGAAGAGCCGGTGCGAGAGGGATTGGTGGCGATGATGGGGCCGGTGATTGATACCCTGATCGTCTGTACCTGCACGGCGCTGGTGATTCTGGTGACCGGCGTCTGGCAGGACGGTCTGGTGGACGGTGTCACCATGACAGCCATGGCCTTTTCCCAGGTGTTGCCGGGCAATGTCGGCGCCTACCTGATTGCCTTTGTGGTCCTGATCTTTGCGTCCAGCACCATGTTTACCTTCTGGTACTATGGCGCCAAGTGTCTTGGTTACCTGATAGGGGCCCACCGACAGGACAGTTACAAGTATTATTACACGCTGTTGGTACTGGTCGGGGCCATCATTCCGCTGGAGGCAGTGTTTGCCATTATCGATTCGGGTTATGCGTTGATGGCAGTGCCCACGATGACGGTCACCTTTCTGTTAGCAGGCAAGGTTACCGCCGCGGCGCGGGATTATTTTGATCGTCTCCGACGCGGGCCGGATGATCCGGCAGCGGTGGCCCCAAAATCTACTGCTGAGCCGTAAGCCGGAGCTGATCAAGCGTCTTGTTGATGAATTCGATGCGGGCCACGGCCTGCTCCTGCCCGTGTGTGAAACCCAGCTGGGTAGGGCCGGTGAGCTTGTACAGGCGCGAATGTTTCTGCACCAGTTGCACGATGGACAATGGGTCTACACGGGTGTGCTGTCGGAACACAATGCGTCCGGTCTGAGCGCTGGCGTCAATCTTGTTGATGCCCATGGCCTCAGCACGCAATTTCAGCTCAGTCACTGAGAACAGGATGCGGGCGGAATCGGGTAGCAGGCCAAAACGGTCAATCATTTCAATCTGCAGATCACGCAGCTCTTCATCGTCGCGGGCACCGGCAATGCGTTTGTACATGATCAGGCGGGTGTGGATATCGGGCAGGTAGTCTTCCGGTATCAGTGCCGGTACCCGCAGGTTGATTTCGCTGCCGCTTTGCAGCACCAGATCGATATTGGGCGTACGACCTTCCCGAATGGCCTTGACGGCTTCTTCCAGCATTTCCGTGTACAACGTAAAACCGATCTTCTGCATGTGACCGGTCTGTTCCTCGCCCAGAATTTCGCCGGCACCGCGAATCTCCAGATCGTGGCTGGCCAGCGTGAAACCGGCGCCCAAGGTGCTGGCTGCGGTGATGGCATCAAGACGTTTGTTGGCGTCCGCGGACATCGATTTTTGCGGCGGTGTCAGCAGGTAGGCATAAGCCTGGTGGTGAGAACGGCCAACGCGTCCGCGAAGCTGGTGCAGTTGCGCCAGACCCAGTTTGTCAGCCCGGTCGATGATGATGGTATTGGCGCTGGGAACATCGATGCCGGTCTCGATAATGGTTGAACACACCAGAATGTTGTAACGCTTGTGATAGAAGTCGGCCATGATGACTTCCAGTTCACGTTCCGGTAGCTGCCCGTGAGCTACACAAACCCGTGCCTCAGGCACCAGTTCGCGCAGATGCTCGGCAGTTCGCTCAATGGTTTTGACTTCGTTGTGCAGATAGAACAGTTGGCCGCCGCGCAACAGTTCGCGCAGGATGGCCTCTTTGACCAGGCTGTCCTGCTGTTCGCGAATGAAGGTTTTAACCGACAGGCGTTTGGCCGGTGGCGTCACAATAAGCGACAGGTCGCGCACGCCGGACATGGCCATGTTCAGTGTGCGCGGAATTGGTGTTGCTGTCAGTGTCAGGATATCGACTTCCGCACGCAACGCCTTGATGCGCTCTTTCTGCTGCACGCCAAACCGATGTTCCTCATCAATGATCAGCAGACCCAGGTCTTTGTACTTGATTGAGTTCTGTAACAGCTTGTGAGTACCGATAACAATGTCGACCTTGCCAGTGCGAATCTTTTCCAGCGTGGCATCCTGCTCCTTGCCGGAACGGAACCGCGAGATCAGATCAATATTGACTGGCCAGTCAGCAAAGCGGTCACGGAAACTGTCATGGTGCTGTTGCGCAAGCAGGGTGGTCGGCACCAGCATCACCACCTGTTTGTGGTTCTGTACGGCAATGAAGGCTGCCCGCATCGCCACTTCGGTTTTGCCAAAGCCGACGTCGCCACACACCAGTCTGTCCATGCTGCGGGCGGACTGCATATCGGCGATCACGCCATTGATGGCGTCAAGCTGATCCGGGGTTTCTTCAAACGGAAAACTGGCGGCAAATTTGTCGTAGTCGATGTCGTCACAGCGGAACGGGAAACCACCGCGGGATTCGCGTTTGGCATAAATATCCAGCAACTCCACCGCCGCATCGCGGATTTTCTCGGCAGCCTTGCGCTTGTTCTTCTGCCACTGATCGCTGCCCAGATTGTCGAGCGGGGCCAGCTCGGGATCAGCGCCGCCATAGCGACTGATCAGGTGCAGGGAGGCGACCGGCACATACAGTTTGGCCTGGTTGGCATATTCCAGGGTCAGGAACTCGGCTGTTTCATCCTCGATGGTCAGTGTCTGCAGCCCGCAATAACGTCCGACACCATGATCAATATGCACTACCGCTGCGCCCAGATGCAGCTCGGTCAGGCTTTTGATAATAAAGTCAGTGTTGTCCTGGGCGCGACGACGCCGTCGACGCTGCGCAATTTTCCGGCCCAGCAGCTGGGTCTCGGTAATCATCATCAGCTTTTCTGAGGGCAATAGCAGGCCTTTGTCCAGCGATGCGATGCAAATGCCAATGCTTTGTGAGCCGGCTACAAACGCCTGCCAGCTGGCAACCGGCACCGGGCTGAGCCCGGCACTGCGCAGCAGCTCGGTCAGCACTTCGCGGCGCCCGGCGCTTTCGGCGCAAAACAGCACACGAAAGCCATCATGTTGCATCAGGAAAGTTTTCAGGGCCTGCAACGGTTCTGCGCGTGTGTTGTCGGCGGCCAGACTGGGAAAGTCACTGCCAGTGCCGACTGTTTCGTCGCCGCTTTGCAGGGAAATGCTGCTGAAATTCCTGATATGTCGAAAGACATCCTCGGGTGACAGGAACAACGTTGCGGGCGCCAGAATCGGGCGCTGGCGATCATGGCGACGATCTTCGTAACGCGACTCGATATCATGCCAGAAGCGAAGTGCCGGTGGCTCCATCTGCCGGCTGCGCACAATCAGCGTATCGGCTGGCAGGTATTCGAACAGATGGCTGAGGTCGTCAAAGAACAGTGGCAGGTAATACTCGACACCGGCACTCTGAATGCCCTCGCTGATATCCTGATACAGGGTACATTGCCGGGTATCAACATCAAATAACTCACGAAAGCGTGCGCGGAAGCCCCGGCGGCCGTTTTCGTCAAGCGGGTATTCCTTGCCGGGCAGCAGGCGGATATCGGTCACTTTCTCCAGCGATAACTGGGTTTCCGGGTCAAAAATGCGCAACGATTCGATCTCGTCGTCAAACAGATCAATTCGGTAGGGCAGCTTACTGCCCATCGGGAAGATGTCCATGATGGCGCCGCGCACAGTGAATTCACCGTGTTCATACACCGAGTCGACGTATTGATAGCCGGCGTTGACCAGACGCTGGCGCAGGGTATCGGTATCCAGCGTTTCACCGGTGCTCAGCTGCAGACTGTTGCCCTGCACATAGGCGGGAGGCGGCAGGCGGTGCATGGCGCTGTTGACCGGTACAATCAATATGCCGCGGCGCATGTCTGGCAGGTGATACAACGCATTCAGGCGCTCGGAGACAATGTCCTGATGCGGTGAAAAGGTATCGTAGGGCAGCGTTTCCCAGTCCGGAAACGTGTAAACCGGCAGCGCGTTGTGCTCGCCGCCGGCTGTTTTGTCACCGCTGGCGCTCTGCTCGCCGCCGGCGCTAAAAAACTGTAGCTCACGGCGCAGCTGCTCGGCTTCCTCACTGCTGTTGGTGATGACCAGAAGCGAGCCGGGCGCCTGTTGGGCGGCCTGCACCAGCGCCAGACTGAGCTGGCTGTCGGGCAGCACCGGCCATTGCGCAGAATGCCTGGCAGCGGGCAACTCGGGGCGTAATAGATTGAATGCAGGCATGATGTCGGGCTTGTTGATGGCAATGGGCGCGTATTCTGGCACAATCGCGAGTCAATCCCAACCGGCCTGTATTGCCCGGACGGGGTCCGCACCGGTCTGCATGGCATCCGCGGCCACCGACTTTAATCGCCTGCCGGGCGGCCGATAAAGTTGCACCGACGCCTCAATAACAAGATAATATGCGCCGTCTTCAGAACCCAGTTTAATTCACTCGACGAGCAGACAGGTATCCCACGTGACAAGACCCAGCCCGGACGACTATTTCAGTGATTGGAAGCAACGCGAGGCACTCGCTCAGGAAATGATTCCTGTTGTGGGCCGACTTTACAGTGAGCGCAATGTTGGCGTGTTCATTTACGGCCGCGCCCTGCATAACAAATCTGTTACCAGCATCATGAAATCCCATCGTTTTGTGCGTCAGGTCGGTCGCAACGAAATGTCCGAGTTCGAGAGTCACCCGGTGTTGATGGCCTTTGCCAAACTGGACCTGTGGCACTGCCAGATTGACCTGGGCAAGCTTACCGTCAAGTACATGGAATTGCAGGAAAAAGGCAATGCACCGGATGTCGATTCCTATGTTGCCGACGAGTTAAAGAGCCTCGTGGGTGTCAAAACACCGCCCAGCGAAAAATCTCAGGATATCGTGCTCTACGGGTTTGGCCGCATTGGCCGTCTGATTGCCCGTCTGTTGATCGAGCGCACCAGTACTGGCGAAGTGATGCGTCTGCGTGCCGTTGTCGTCCGACCTGGCCAGGAAGGTGACCTGATCAAGCGTGCCAGCCTGTTTACCACAGACTCTGTGCATGGCGCTTTCCAGGGCACGGTGCGTATCGATGAAGAAAACAATTGTCTGATAGCCAACGGTAACGTCATTCATATCATTTATGCCAATGGCCCTGACGATATCGACTATACGCAGTATGGTATCAACGATGCACTGGTGATCGACAATACCGGTAAGTGGCGCGATGAAGCCGGCCTGTCTTTGCACCTGAAGTCCAAAGGGGCGGCCAAGGTCATGCTGACGGCGCCGGGCAAAGGCAATCTGAAAAACATTGTATATGGTATCAACCATGACCAGATCAGCCCGGATGACACCATCATCACGGCGGCCTCCTGTACAACCAATGCCATCGCGCCAGTGCTGAAAGTACTCAACGACAAGTTTGGTGTGGTCAGTGGCCACGTGGAAACCGTACATGCCTACACCAATGACCAGAACCTGATTGACAATTACCATACCGGTAATCGCCGTGGCCGCAGTGCCGCGCTGAACATGGTGCTGACGGAAACCGGGGCCGCCAAGGCCGTGGTAAAGGCAGTGCCCGAGCTGGCCGGGAAACTCACCGGCAATGCTGTGCGCGTCCCCATCCCCAATGTGTCAATGGCTATCCTGATGCTGAACCTGGGTTCGGAGACCAACAAGGTCGAAATCAACGAGTTTTTGCGCGTACTGGCACTGCACTCGCCATTGCAGGATCAGATCAGCTACACGCAGGATCCGGATGCGGTCTCCAGCGATTTTGTCGGCTCGCGCGAAGCGGCTATCGTCGACTCCACCGCGACCATTGTTGATGGCAACCGTTGCGTACTGTATCTGTGGTATGACAATGAGTTTGGTTACTGCAACCAGGTAGTGCGCATGGTCTACAAAATGGCCGGCGTCAGCTATCGGGTTTATCCGCGCGAAGCATAAACGCGGGATGTCGGTGCCCGGTTAGCCGGGTGCCGATTTTCGTTGGAAATAATAAAAAATTCTGGTAAATCAGCGGGCTTGGCACTATAATTGTGCGCGTTTTCACGGCACCCGCCGACACCTGTGCCGATTATTGGCGGCCATCGCCAATCATTCTTTGTCGGTAGTGTTATCTCTTAATGCCAGCGGCGAGCAAACGCTGCGATGCACGTGCATGACAAACAACTGTTAATCCTGAAAATTATGACTAGGCCTGATGAATGATCAGAATTAAGCGCGGGTTGGACTTACCTATCAATGGCGCTCCGGAACAGGCGATCCATGACGCCAGACCGGTCCGCACAGTGGCAGTCCTGGGGCATGACTACGTGGGCATGAAGCCCACCATGGAAGTCAAGGAAGGCGACAAGGTCAAGCTGGGGCAAACGGTTTTCACCGACAAAAAAACGCCGGGTGTTGTTTACACCGCCCCGGGCAGTGGCGTCGTGAAGTCCATCAATCGCGGCGAGCGCCGGGTTTTCCTGTCGCTGGTGATTGAACTGGATGACAATGACAACGAGGCTGTCAGCTTTGCCAGCTATCCGGATGCCGACATTGCAACGCTGGCGCGTGAAAAAGTCGTTGAGAACATGCTTCAGTCCGGCTTGTGGACGGCGCTGCGTACCCGCCCGTTCAGCAAGGTGCCGGATCCGGAAAGCAAACCGTCCTCAATCTTCATCAACCTGATGGACAGCAATCCGCTGGCGTTGGACCCGGAAGTGGTCGCACGTGAGTATTCCCAGGATTTTGTGCGTGGCGTTAACGTGTTGGCGCGGCTGACCGAGGGCAAAGTATTTCTGTGCCGTCGTGAGGGCAGCTTTGACGGGCTTGAAAACGAAGCTTTTGCTGACAATGTTGTAATCGAGGCCTTTGCCGGTCCGCATCCGTCGGGGCTCAGTGGTACCCACATTCATTTCCTGGATCCGGTCAGCCTCAACAAGTGGGTCTGGACCATTGGCTTTCAGGATGTCATCGCAACCGGCAAGCTGTTTGCTACCGGTCAGCTGTGGACAGAGCGCCTGATCGCTCTGGCCGGCCCTCAGGTCAATCAGCCCCGTTTACTGCGTACCCGACTGGGAGCCAGCCTTAGCGAACTGACTGACGGCGAGCTGAATGAGGGTGAAAATCGCCTGGTGACCGGCTCCGTTCTGTCGGGCCGTAAAGCCAATGCGCCGGAAGATTTCCTGGGGCGTTATCACCAGCAGGTGACGGTGCTGCGCGAAGGTCGTGAGCGACCTCTGTTTGGTTATCTGTCTCCGGGCGCCAACCGACATTCCAACCTGGGGATTTACCTGAGCAGCCTGTTCAAAGGCAAAAAGCTCGACATGACAACCACAACCAATGGCAGCGAGCGCGCCATGGTGCCAGTTGGCACCTACGAGACAGTCATGCCGCTCGATATTCTGCCGACTCAGTTACTGCGTTCCCTGATTGTGGGCGATATCGAAACCGCCATGAATCTGGGTGCGCTGGAATTGGACGAAGATGATCTGGGTCTGTGCACCTATGTGTGCCCGGGCAAATATGAATACGGTCCGATTCTGCGTGACAATCTCACGCGAATCGAAAAAGAGACTTAATGGAAATCTGACACATGGGTCTGCGTAAAATACTCGATGATTTAGCGCCGCATTTTGAGAAAGGCGGCAAATACGAAAATATGTATCCACTGTATGAAGCGGTGGACACCATTTTCTACAGCCCGAGCAAAGTCACTGTGGCCGGCTCGCACGTGCGCGACGGTATCGATCTGAAACGTATCATGATCACGGTCTGGCTGTGTGCGTTCCCGGCCATGTTCTACGGTATGTACAATGTCGGCTATCAGGCCAACATGGCAATCGTCAACATGGGCCTGGAAGGGCTCGATGGCTGGCGCGGGGCAATCCTGGGTGTGCTGGCAGGCAATGATCCCGCCAGCATCTGGGACAACTTCTGGTACGGCGCTGTCCACTATATTCCGATTTACGCCGTGGTGTTCATCGTTGGTGGTTTCTGGGAAGTGCTGTTTGCTATCAAGCGTGGCCACGAAATCAACGAAGGCTTTTTTGTTACCTCCATTCTGTTCTCCCTGATTGTACCGGCCTCATTGCCGTTGTGGCAGGCAGCACTGGGTATCTCCTTTGGCATCATCGTGGGCAAAGAAGTGTTTGGCGGCACCGGCAAGAACTTCCTCAACCCGGCCCTCACCGGTCGTGCTTTCCTGTTTTTTGCTTATGCCCCACAGATTTCCGGTGACTCGGTGTGGACCGCAGTGGATGGTTTTTCCGGCGCCACCGCGCTCAGCCAGATCGCCACCGATGGCCTGCCGGCCCTGATGATGGCAACCGGTGAGCAACTGACCTGGCTGGATGCGTTCATCGGTCGTATGCAAGGCTCCATAGGCGAGGTGTCCACGCTGGCGATACTGATCGGTGCCGCAATACTGCTGATCACGCGCATCGCGTCCTGGCGAATCATGCTGGGTACGTTCCTGGGCATGGTGATTTTCTCGACCCTGCTCAACCTGATCGGCTCCGACACCAACTCCGCCTTTGCCACGCCCTGGTACTGGCACCTGGTGTTGGGTGGTTTTGCTTTCGGCATGGTGTTCATGGCGACTGACCCGGTGTCAGCATCAATGACCAACACCGGCAAATGGGTGTTCGGCATATTGATCGGTTTCATGGTCGTGATGATCCGTGTGCTCAACCCTGCGTATCCAGAAGGTATGATGCTCGCGATATTGTTTGCCAACCTGTCAGCTCCGCTGATCGACTATTTTGTCGTGAAAGCCAACATCAAACGGAGGATTGCCCGCAATGTCGTCTAATGTGAACTCCGTCGGGAATACCTTGAAAGTGGCTTTTGGCCTGTGCGTGGTGTGCTCCATTGTCATCTCCAGTGCCGCAGTGATCCTGAAGCCGATGCAGACAGCCAATGAGATTCTGGATCGCAACAAGAACATCCTGATCGCTGCCGGCCTGTTTGACCCGGAAGTGCATACCAATGCCGATGTCGCGGGCATGTTTGAAGAATTCACGCCGCGCATGGTAGATCTGGATGAAGGGCGCTACCTGACCGATGAAGAAATGCAGACGCTGGGGCTGGATCCGCAGACCTTCGACCAGCAGTCAGCAAAGAATGACCCGGCCATGTCCGAAGCGCTCACCGGGCAGGAAGATGTCGCCTCTGTGCGCCGACGCGCCGACTATGCCACGGTGTATGTCATCCAGAACGACCAGGATGAGTACGAAACCGTTGTCATACCAGTCAGCGGCTACGGCCTGTGGGGCATCATGTACGGTTATCTGGCACTTGAGAGTGACGGCAACACCGTGCGTGGCATTGGCTTTTATGACCATCAGGAAACCCCCGGTCTGGGTGGCGAGATCAGCAACCCACGCTGGCAGGAACAGTGGCTGGGCAAGCAGATCTACAATGATGAAAGAGACATTGCGTTCCGCGTTGTCAAAGGTGGTGGCCAGGGCGATTACCAGGTAGACGCACTGTCAGGCGCCACACTGACCAGTCGCGGTGTCGAGAACATGATTGAATTCTGGCTCGGGGAGCGTGGTTTTGCGCCTTTCCTGCGTAATGAAGTGCAGAGCTGAAGAGGATTGAACAATGTCGATGAATAAAACCGTTTTAATCAAACCGATCTTTGCTGACAACCCAATTGCGCTGCAGATCCTCGGGGTGTGCTCTGCGCTGGCGGTCACCACCAGCCTGTCGGTGACGCTGGTGATGTGTGTCGCGCTGACCGCCGTGGTGGCGTTCTCCAACCTGTTTATTTCCATGCTGCGCAACAAGATGCCAAGCAGTATCCGTATCATCATCCAGATGACCATTATCGCGTCGCTGGTGATTCTGGTGGATCAGGTTCTGAAAGCGTTTGCCTATGAGATCAGTAAACAGCTCAGCGTGTTTGTGGGGCTGATCATCACCAACTGTATTGTCATGGGACGGGCCGAAGCCTTTGCCATGAAGAACCCGCCAGTCCCCAGTTTCATTGACGGTATTGGTAACGGGCTGGGCTACAGCGTGGTGTTGATTGTTGTTGGTACGCTGCGCGAGCTGTTTGGTTCAGGCACATTGCTGGGTATCACCATTCTGCCAACAGTTGCCAATGGCGGCTGGTATCAGCCTAACGGTCTGATGCTGCTGGCACCGAGCGCCTTCTTCATTATCGGTTTCTTTATCTGGATTCTGCGCAACAAGTATGCCGAACAGGTTGAGAAAGACGAATTTGTCATGGCCCCGCACACTGCTGAGAAAGGAGCGCATTGATGGAACATTATCTGAGTCTTTTTGTCAGTGCGGTGTTTGTGGAAAACATGGCACTCATGCTGTTCCTGGGCATGTGTACTTTCCTGGCGGTGTCCAAGAAGGTAGAGACAGCCATCGGTCTGGGCATTGCTGTGGTCGTGGTGCAGGCGATCACCGTGCCAGTGAACAACCTGATTTTCCACTACCTGCTCAAGGATGGCGCGCTGGCGTGGGCAGGCATGCCCGATGTTGACCTCAGCTTTCTGGGTTTCCTGTGCTACATCGGCGTGATCGCGGCGATGGTGCAGATCCTGGAGATGTTCCTGGACAAGTTTGTGCCGGCACTTTACAACGCACTGGGTGTGTTTCTGCCACTGATCACTGTGAACTGTGCCATTCTCGGCGCCTCGTTGTTCATGGTGGAACGTAGCTACACCTTCCCCGAGAGTGTTGTGTATGGCATTGGTGCCGGTTTCGGCTGGGCGCTGGCAATCGTATTGCTGGCCGGCATTCGTGAGAAAATGAAATACAGCGATGTGCCCGCAGGTCTGCGTGGTCTGGGCATCACGTTTGTCAGTACCGGCCTGATGTCACTTGGCTTCATGTCTTTCAGTGGTCTGACGCTGTAAACAGTTTTGTAACCCACGTTAAAGTGAAAAGGTTTCAGAAATAATGGATATCACAACGATTGTAGCTGGCGCATTGATGTTTACCGTCGTGGTAATGCTGCTGGTGATGTTGATTCTTGCCGCACGTGCCAAGCTGGTCAGTTCCGGTGACGTGAAGATCGAGATCAACGGTGACCCGGAAAAGTCCATCACCGTACCTGCGGGTGGCAAGCTGCTTAACACGCTGGCGGACGCCGGTATTTACCTTTCCTCGGCCTGCGGTGGCGGCGGTACTTGCGCCCAGTGCAAATGCAAGGTTATGGATGGCGGTGGTTCCATGCTGCCAACCGAAGCGGGTCATTTCACCATGGGTGAAGCCAAGGATAATTGGCGCCTGTCTTGCCAGGTTGCAGTCAAGCAGGATATGAAAGTTGAAGTTGATCCTGAGTTCTTTGGTGTCAAGCAGTGGGAATGCGAAGTTATTTCCAATCACAACGTGGCAACCTTTATCAAAGAGCTGGTGCTGAAGATTCCGGAAGGCGAAGTGGTCGATTTCCGCGCTGGCGGTTACGTGCAGCTGGAGATTCCAGCGCACGAAGTACAATACAAAGACTTTGAGATTGACGAACGATTCCGCGATGACTGGCAGAAGTTTGGTCTGTTTGATCTGAGCTCAAAGTGCAATGAAACCACGATCCGGGCCTATTCCATGGCCAACTATCCGGAAGAGTTCGGTATCATCAAATTCAATATCCGGGTAGCGACGCCGCCACCTCGCACCAATTATCCACCGGGTATCATGTCGTCCTATATCTTCAATATGAAGCCTGGCGACAAGATCAAGGTATTTGGTCCTTACGGCGAATTCTTTGCCAAGGAAACCGAGAACGAAATGGTGTTCATTGGTGGTGGTGCCGGTATGGCGCCCATGCGTTCACACATTTTCGACCAACTGTGTCGACTTAACAGCAACCGCAAAATCTCCTTCTGGTATGGTGCGCGTAGCAAAAAAGAAATGTTCTACGTTGAGGACTTTGACCAGCTGGCAGCCAAGCACGACAACTTTGTCTGGCATGTTGCGCTGTCAGAGCCGCAACCTGAAGACAACTGGACGGGTTACACCGGGTTTATTCACAACGTGGTGCGCGACCATTATCTGATTGATCATGAGGCACCGGAAGACTGTGAGTACTACATGTGCGGTCCGCCCATCATGAACGCATCGTGCATCAAGATGCTGAAAGATCTCGGCGTAGAAGACGAAAATATCGCACTGGACGAATTCTCCTGATTTTACTGCGTGTGTCGCCCATTATCGATTTTTCCGGGCGACGCATCAGAGGCAGGAGTATGGAGCGGGGGGAGCAGAGGTGCTGTGTATTGGCAGTCCGGCTCCCCTGTCTGTTTCTGGTGTCTGTTTTTGGCGGGCCCGGTATTTAGTGAATTAACGTGCCTGGCTGGTTTGTGGCCTGATAATCAAGGTGGAGAACCCGGTTGAAGTACCTTCGCCGTTACAGTTTTACATTGGCCTTCCTGGCGCTGTTTTTCGCCTGGGTGTGGTTGCGGCCGGACAGCCCGACTCAGGTGTATCAGCTTGACGGCGAAACCATGGGCACTCGTTACAGTATCCTGGTCACCAGTTTCCCGGACGACATCTCCGACAACGAGCTTGCCAGCGGTATTGAGCAGCGTCTATACCGTATCGATCGCGAATTGATGTCGACCTATGCGCCGGAGTCCGAATTATCGCGCTTTAATCGCTCGGCAGTCGGGCCCTGGGTAGAGGTGTCAGCCGAGCTGGCCGAGGTCGTGGCGCAAGCGCAGGAGATCAGTGAACTGACCGACGGCTACTTTGATGTTACCGTAGGGCCTCTGGTTGATCGCTGGGGTTTTGGGCCGGTGCAGGAGATGGCGGGTTCGCCACGCATCCCAACGGATGCAGAGATCACTCAGTTGCAGGAAAAGGTCGGTTATCACCAGCTGGAAGTCAGCCGGGATCCGCCTCAGCTAAGAAAACTGGCTGATGTGCAGGTTGATCTGAGTGGTATTGCCAAAGGCTTCGGTGCTGACGTCATTGCTGATTACCTGGATGCGGTTGGCCTGGACAGCTATTTTATTGAAATCGGTGGCGAATTGCGCGTTCGGGGTATCAAGCCCGATGGCAACAGCTGGGTGCCGGCGATAGAAACGCCGGGACAGGGCGCGCCTCAGGTTCATGACATCATTGTTGTCGATGGACAACCCCTGGCAATTGCCGGGTCAGGCGATTACCGCAATTTTTTTGAGCAGGATGGTGTAAGATTCTCACATGAGATCGATCCATTCACCGGACGACCGGTCACACATGATCTGGCTGCGGTCTACATCATCACCGACACCGCAGCCACGGCAGATGCGCTGGCAACCGCCTTCATGGTGATGGGAACCGAGCGCGCATTTGCGCTGTCCGAGCAACTTAACCTGGCAGCGTACTTTATTAACAAGCGACGAGCGGGTGAGGGCTTTGATAGTAGCCATACCTCACACTTTACGAGATACCTGCCGGACGACGACAGCACGTCAACCGGCAACAACCGGGAGAACTGATGATGACAACGTTAATTGCCAGTCTGGTTATTATGCTGATGGTCGTCGCCGGCATGGCGATTGGTGTACTGTTCGGCCGCGAACCAATCAAGGGTTCCTGCGGTGGTCTGAACAATGCCGGTGTCGAAGGAAGCTGTGAGTTGTGTGGCGACAACCCCGCCAAGTGCGAGGAAACCTCGAAGTAGATCAAACAGGAGCAGCACCGAGCATGGCAAAAAATTCCTACGATATCATTGTGGTTGGCAGCGGCCCGGCCGGCGAATCGGCCGCCATCAATGCCGCCAAGCATGGCAAACGTGTTGCGTTGATCTCTGACCGGGACAAGGTGGGCGGCAGCTGCACGCACCTGGGTACCATCCCTTCAAAGGCACTGCGACACTACGTCAAACAGATGATGCAGTTTCGCTCCAACCCGTTGTTGCGCGAATTCGCCACCCTGCACAAACCCAGTTTTCAGGAAATCATGTGTCACGCCGATCGTGTGATTGACGAACAGGTGTACCTGCGCAGCAATTATTACGAAAAAAATGATGTTGAAGTTATTCAGGGCCAGGCAACGTTCCTTGATGCCAATACCATCAAGCTGGGAACCAAAGGTCCCACATTAAAGGCCGATTACTTTATCGTCGCCACCGGGTCGCGTCCCTATCGTCCTGAAAGCGTCGACTTTACGCACCCCCGCCTTTTCGACAGCGACAAGATTCTGTCGCTGGATCATTCCCCGAAAAAAGTGACGGTGATTGGCGCAGGTGTTATTGGTTGCGAATACGCCTCCATTTTTGGTGGCATGGGCTGCAAGGTCGAACTGATCAACCCGGCCGAGTCGCTGCTGTCCTTTCTTGACTGGGAAATATCCGATGCGCTGAGTTACCACCTGCGCGATATTGGCGTGCGCAGCCGTCATAACGAAGCATATGAATCCATCGAGTATAACGACAAATATGTTGTCACCCACCTGGCTTCGGGCAAAAAGATCAAAAGCGATATCATTCTGTGGGCCAATGGCCGTGCCGGTAACTCTGATGGCCTGGGTCTGGAAGAGCTGGGTATTAAAATCAATGCCCGGGGCCAGGTGCAGGTCAACGAGCGTTATCAGACCGCACAGAAAAATATCTACGCGGCCGGTGATATCATCGGCTGGCCTTCGCTGGCCAGTGCCGCTTATGATCAGGGCCGCGCTGCCTGCAACGCCATTGTTGATCCCGATGAATTTGTTGCCATCGACCGGGTTGCGTCGGGCATCTATACCATCCCTGAAATCAGTACGCTGGGCAAGACCGAGCAGGAGCTGACTGCTGACCAGGTGCCGTATGAAGTTGGTAAGGCGTTTTTCAACAACACCGCTCGCGGCCAGATTACCGGTGAGCAGGTGGGCATGCTGAAGCTGATCTTCCATTTTGAAACACTCGAGATTCTGGGTATTCACTGTTTCGGTGACCAGGCCTCGGAGATTGTCCACATTGGTCAGGCCATCATGGAGCAGCACGGCAAGGCCAACACCATGAAATACTTCCTCAATACCACGTTCAACTACCCGACCATGGCCGAAGCCTATCGCATCGCGGCGCTTGATGGCCTTAACCGGGTATTCTGAATACCGATCGGATTTAGCGGGAGAAAGGAAATGCCGACGCAAACCGTCAGCGTGCTGGGAGGCGGCAGTTTTGGCACAGTGATTGCCAATATCGTGGCCGGCAACGGCTACAAAGTGAACTTCTGGATGCGGAACCAGGACCGGGTCGACGAGGTCAATCGCAGCCACGAGAACCCGCACTACCTGCCCGGATACAGACTTGATGATAACGTAACGGCCACCGCCGATATTGAGCAGGCGGTCAGCGGCAGCCGGCTGGTGTTTGTTGCCGTACCCAGTGCCTATTTCCGGAGCGTGGTGAAGCAGATGTTGCCAGCCCTGACGGCGGACACCATACTGGTCAGCACCACCAAGGGCATAGAGGCGGGCAGCTTTTTGCTGATGAGCCAGGTGATGCGCGAGGAAGCACCGACTGCACGCATTGGTGTGCTCAGCGGACCCAACCTGGCCGGTGAGATTGCCGCCCGCAGCCTCGCGGGCACGGTGGTTGCCAGCGCGGATGATCAGGTCCGTGACCGCGTGCGAGATGTGCTTAAGTCGGAATATTTTCGGGTCTATACCAATGACGACATGTTTGGTGTGGAGTTGGGCGGTTCGCTGAAGAACATATACGCGATCATCGCCGGACTCGCCTCAGCCATGGGGATGGGACAGAATACCAACGGCATGCTGATCACTCGCAGCCTCACTGAAATGGCAAGACTGGGCCGGGAACTGGGCGCAGATCCGATGACCTTTCTGGGCCTGTCGGGAGTTGGCGATCTTATCGTCACCTGTTCATCTTCGCTGAGTCGCAATTTTCGTGTAGGCTTTGCGTTGGGGCAGGGGAAATCATTGGCCGAGGCTGTCGCCGAGACCGGACAAGTTGCCGAGGGTGTCAACACCCTGAAGCTGGTCAAGGAAAAGGCAGACGAACTGGGCATTTATATGCCGCTGGCCTCAGGTCTTTATCAGATTGTGTATGAAGAAAAGCCGGTCAGCCAGGTTATTTCAGCCCTGATGCTGGGTGAAGGCGCGCTGGATGTAGAGTACGAGGCACACCGCAGTAAAACGCTGACCTGACCAATGAGTGACCGGGTCGAGTCAGCTCAAAAATATAATGACAGGAGCCTGGGACATGTCTGACGAGTTTGTGAATAACCTGAAAAGAACTTCGGCGTGGTTGCGCGTGCTGTTTATGCTCGGTTTTGCTGTGGCGCTGTACGTGGTTGGTGTCGTATTGCTGGTGTTGATGCTGGCCCAGATACTGTTCAGTCTGATTACCGGTGATGACAACAGCAACCTGCGCCGGCTGGGCAGCGCTCTGACGCTTTATGTGTCACAGATCCTGGCATTTCTGACTTATAACAGTGAAGAAAAACCGTTTCCGTTTGCGCCTTTTCCGTTGGTAACAGAGGACGAGGTTAATGACGTAACCGCTGCAGATACTGTCGTGACGCCGCCCCCCACGGCGACTGCAAGCACCGACCCGGGCATGGATAGCGCTGCCGACTCGGCGGCACAGGTGATGGCGGAATCCGCCGCGCGGCGTGCAGCAGAAAGATCTCCCAAAACAGCCTCGAAAGCGGCAAAAACCAGTTCCGCCACAAACGCCAGTCCCGTCACAAAAAGCACCGCCACAAAAACCACCGCCGCAAAAAGCGCAGTCCGGAAGACCACAGCCAGCAAGAAACCGGTCAGCCCTGACCCGGATGCAGCTCCCGGGATGGGAGTGACCGATGTCGTCGATAAGAAGGCTAACGATGTTTGACAGAAGACGTCCCGCATTACTGATTCTACTGCTGTTTACGGCACTGGGTTCACCCCGGCTTGTTGCTGACGTCGCCGGGTCCTCGGATTACGCCAGTTTTCAGCGCTTTCCCGGCGCCACCATCGTTGATTATCGCCAGCAGACGTCGGCCGTTTACAACCTGGCGCTGGGGCGCATGCAGCGAGCCGCCGGCACCGTGGCAGCCAGTCGTGCTGAACGCTTTCAGGGGCATTTGCGACGCATCACCTATGAGATTCCCGATGGCTTTCCGGCAGCAGAAGTTTTTGCGTTTTATCGTGAACAGCTGCTGAATCAGGGCCAGCAGGCGTTGTATACCTGCCAGGGTCGCGGTTGTGGCAGCAGTAATTTCTGGGCCAATGATGTGTTTGAAAACAGAATTCTGTACGGCCCGGAAACCAATCAGTACTACCTGGCCAGCACCTATCAGGGTGTCAGTGATGAGTCAGAGGTTGCAGGCTACGCCGCCCTGTATGTGGTGACGCGGGGAAATCGTCGCATGTATGCCCACCTTGATTTTCTGGAACTGCCCGCGCCGTTGGCAGCGGAACAACTGGCGGGACTCGACACCACCCCGCAGGCGCTGGAACAGCGCCTGGCGCGAGAGCGCGCGGTGGTCATCACCGGTCTGAGCTTTAATGACAATGACGAACTGGATAACGCTGACGGTATCAACCTGATCGTTGATGTGCTGCGCCGTAATGCCTTGATGGAAGTGTATGTCGTGGGGCACCTGCAGGACAGCGGGTCGCTGACGCAGCTACAGACAAGATCGGAACGTCGCGCCCTTGCCGTGATTGATCGGGTGGTGGCTGCGGGTATTGACGCTGACCGCATGCAGGCCCATGGACTGGGACCGCTGGCCCCTGTGTGTCGACCGGGCCCCTGTGGTCAGCGCATCGAACTGGTGTTAGCGCTGGATCAGTGACAGAAACTCATTGCGCGTGTTCTGGCTGCTGCGAAATGCACCCAGCATGCATGAGGTGGTCATCACCGAATTCTGCTTTTCCACACCACGCATCATCATGCACATATGCTGTGCTTCTATGATCACGGCAGCCCCGGCGGCGCCGGTCTTGTGGATGATCACTTCGGCAATTTCCTTGGTCAGGTTTTCCTGTATCTGCAGGCGACGGGCAAACACGTCAACAATGCGGGCAATTTTCGACAGCCCGATGACTTTGCCTTTGGGCAGATAGGCAACATGACATTTGCCGATAAAAGGCAACATATGATGCTCGCACATGGAATATAATTCGATATTCTTGACGATCACCATCTCTTCCGAGTCTGAAGGGAACATGGCGTTGTTGATCACGTCATCAATGTCCTGCTGGTAGCCACGGGTCAGAAACTGGATGGCCTTGGCCGCCCGCAACGGTGTGTCGCGCAGTCCGGGGCGGGAAAGATCCTCGCCGATGGCACTGATGATTTCACTGTAGGCAGATTCAATGGTCATGACAGTGAGAAATCCTGTGTAATGAAAAAGAGGTTTAAAAAACTAAAATAAAGAGTGTCGTCAAAAAAAGAGGCATACCGTACGATATCGCTGCGCAAGCGTAAAGTGATTTTTGGCGTCGCTGCCGACAGCGATGCGATTGAGCAGGAACCCCGGCATGAATGTACAGACATGTGTAGAACATTGTTGCACGCTTTTTGAAGCTTCGGAGCTTTTTTACGGCCACGGCACCGACAATCCCTGGGATGAGGCAGTGTACCTGGTATTCACGGTGCTGGGTCTGCCTTTCGGTGATGACGAGCAAAGCCAGCTCGCGGTTGCCCGGCGCCAGGTAGAGCCTGACGAATGGCAGCGCATCGACAGCCTGGCGCAGCGACGCAGCAGCGAGCGTGTCCCCATGGCTTACCTGCTGGGCGAGGCCTGGTTTGCCGGTCTGCCGTTTCATGTTGATGAGCGCGTGCTGGTGCCGCGATCACCGATTGCCGAACTGATCCTGCAACAGTACCAGCCATTGCTGCCGGAAGCGCCAGCACGTGTCCTTGATCTGTGCACTGGCAGCGGCTGTATTGGTATCGCGACCGCATTGGTGTTCCCCGAGGCGACAGTTGAGCTGGCGGATATTTCACCCGATGCGCTCGTGGTGGCACAACAGAACATTGAACGTCATGGTCTGCAGGACCGGGTTACAACAGTCACCTCGGACCTGTTTGCCGGCGTGCAGGGCGACTATGACCTGATTGTCTCCAATCCACCGTACGTGTCGGCGCAGGAGGTCGCGGCATTGCCACCCGAATATCAGCGCGAACCGGCGTTGGGGCTGCTGTCTGACGAAGATGGTCTGGCCATCCCGCTGCAGATACTGCGGCAGGCGGCCAGGCATCTGAGTGCGACCGGTGTGCTGGTGCTTGAGCTGGGTTATACCTGGGGTCTGCTGGATGAACGTTATCCGCAGTTTCCGGTGACCTGGCTGGACTTTGATGGTGGTGGCGAAGGTGTACTGGCCATCGGTCGTGACGCGCTGATTCGTGCCGAACGCTGAATTCGTGTATAATTTGCGCCTTTTCGACGCGCTGACGCCATTGACACAGGTTGTGCTGGAGCCCCAAACACATGTCCGGGAATACCATAGGTAAGTTGTTTACTGTAACCAGCTTTGGCGAAAGTCATGGGCTGGCACTGGGCTGTATCGTTGATGGCTGCCCACCCGGGCTGGCATTGTCAGCCGAAGACCTGCAGCGTGATCTTGACCGGCGTAAACCAGGGCAGTCACGCTTTACCACGCAGCGCAAAGAAGCCGACGCGGTAAAAATACTGTCGGGCGTGTTTGAAGGTAAAACCACAGGCACACCGATTGGGCTGATGATTGAGAATACTGACCAAAAGTCTAAAGATTATAGCAATATCAAAGATATATTCAGACCTGCTCATGCTGATTATACCTATCAGCAGAAGTATGGCATGCGTGATTACCGTGGTGGCGGCCGTTCCTCGGCGCGCGAAACCGCGATGCGCGTTGCCGCCGGTGCCATTGCCAAGAAGTATCTGGAGCAGCAGTTTGGGGTTCAGGTACGTGCCTATCTCAGCCAGCTCGGACCCATCAAGGCTGAGCAGTTCGACTGGGACCAGGTGGAGCAGAATGCCTTTTTCTGTCCCGATGTCAGCAAAGTGTCGGAGATGGAAAACTACATGGCGGCGCTGAACAAGGAAGGCAATTCGATTGGCGCCCGGATTTCGGTGGTGGCGTCAAAAGTACCGGTAGGGCTGGGTGAGCCAGTGTTTGACCGGCTGGATGCCGACATTGCGCATGCATTGATGAGCATCAATGCCGTCAAAGGTGTTGAAATCGGCGCCGGTTTCGAGTCGGTGAGCCAGAAGGGCACCGAGCACCGGGATGAAATGACGCCGGAAGGGTTTCTGTCCAATAACGCCGGTGGCGTGCTGGGTGGTATCTCCAGTGGCCAGGACATCGTCGCACACATTGCCCTAAAGCCGACCTCGAGTCTGCGCCTGCCGGGCCGCTCCATCGACGTCGACGGCAATGCGGTTGAGGTGGTGACCACCGGGCGGCATGATCCCTGCGTCGGCATTCGCGCGGTGCCAATTGCCGAAGCGATGCTGGCGATTGTGCTGATGGATCATTTGCTCAGGCATCGCGCACAGAATTTTGATGTGCGCTGCGAAACACCAAAAATATAAAAAGATCATTAAGATAGATAAACTATTTATAGCTGGAAATGCATACCTATAGACATTGATTTTTGACAGGTTAAATCGGGAACTATTCATGGCTGGAAAAACCTTGTACGACAAACTCTGGGACTCTCACCTGGTGAAGCAGCGGGACGATGGCACGGCGTTGATCTATATCGATCGCCAGTTGATCCACGAAGTGACCTCGCCCCAGGCCTTTGAAGGGTTGCGCCTGACCGGGCGCAAGCCCTGGCGTGCGGACGCCAACCTGGCCACGCCGGATCACAACATTCCGACTACCAAGAGTGAGCGCAGTCGCGGCCTGGAAGGCATCATGGACCCGGTATCGCGCATTCAGGTGCGAACCCTGGATGACAACTGTCGTGAATTTGGCATTCTTGAACTGGACATGAACGATGAGCGTCAGGGTATTGTGCACGTGGTGGGGCCAGAGCAGGGTGCAACACTGCCGGGTATGACCATTGTGTGTGGCGATTCCCATACCTCCACACACGGTGCGCTGGGCGCACTGGCGCACGGCATTGGCACATCGGAAGTTGAGCACGTGATGGCAACGCAGTGCCTGATTCAGCGCAAGATGAAAAACATGCTGATCCGGGTGGATGGCAAGCTGAATCCGGGCGTGACTGCCAAAGACATCGTGCTGGCCATTATTGGTGAAATTGGCACCGCTGGCGGCACCGGTTACACCATCGAGTTTGGTGGCGAGGCGGTACAGTCATTGAGCATGGAAGGTCGCATGACCATCTGCAACATGGCCATCGAGGCAGGTGCCCGGGCCGGTCTGATAGCGGTTGATCAGACCACCGTGGATTACATCAAGGGCCGTCCGTTTGCACCCAAAGGCGAGATGTTCGACAACGCAGCCAAAGCCTGGTTACAGCTGGTCAGCGACAGCGATGCGCACTTCGATCGCGTGGTGGTGCTTGATGCTGCCGATATCATTCCACAGGTGACCTGGGGTACGTCCCCGGAAATGGTGGCTCCGGTGACCGGCAATGTGCCCGATCCAGAGCTGGAGAGCGACAGCGGCCGTGCTGACAACATCCGGCAGGCCCTTAAATACATGGGGCTGAAACCGGGTACGGCCATCCGGGACATCAAACTCGATGTGGTGTTCATTGGTTCCTGCACCAACTCCCGCATTGAAGATCTGCGTGCTGCAGCAGCCGTAGTGAAAGGGCGCAAGGTCGCCAGCAGCATCGAACTGGCATTGGTGGTGCCGGGGTCCGGGCTGGTCAAGAAGCAGGCGGAAGCAGAAGGTCTGGACAAGATTTTCCTGGAAGCGGGCCTGGAATGGCGCGAACCGGGTTGTTCCATGTGCCTGGCAATGAACGCCGATCAATTGCCTGCGGGTAAACATTGCGCGTCAACGTCCAACCGCAACTTCGAGGGTCGTCAGGGTTTTGGTGGGCGTACCCACCTGGTGAGCCCGGCCATGGCCGCAGCTGCCGCCATTCATGGGCATTTTGTTGATGTGCGCGATATCCTGCTCGACTCTGAGCGACCCCACTGAGCGCGCTGAACAGTAACCGAATTCGAGACCATAGATATGAAAAAATTTAGTGTACATACTGGCGTTGCGTTACCGCTGGATCGCGCCAATGTTGATACGGATTTTATAATCCCGAAGCAGTTTCTGAAGTCGATCAAGCGCAGTGGCTTTGGTGTCAATCTGTTTGATGAGCACCGCTACCTCGACAAAGGTGAGCCTGATGCCGACAACAGCCAGCGTCCGGTCAACCCGGAGTTTGTCCTCAACCAGGCTCGTTACAAGGGTGCCACGGTGCTGCTGGCACGTGACAACTTTGGTTGCGGATCCAGTCGTGAACACGCGCCCTGGGCGCTGGACGACTACGGCTTCCGGGTGCTGATAGCACCCAGTTTTGCTGATATATTCTTTAACAATTGTTTTAAGAATGGAATATTACCAATTGTTTTAGATAAGAAAATTGTTGATGATCTTTTTAAAGAGGTAAATGCCGCCGAAGGTTACACATTAACTGTGGACCTGCCGGCGCAATCCATCACCCGACCTGACGGCAGCACCATCAGTTTTGAGGTGGACGCGTTCCGCAAGCATTGCCTGCTGAACGGTCTGGACGATATCGGCCTGACCCTGGAAGACGCCGAAGCCATCAACGGTTTCGAATCCCAGTGGCGGGAAAAATCACCATGGTATTTCAACAAACCAGCTTAAGCCTGCGGGCAGCTGGATGTTGAGCGACCACCGGGCGCAATGACGTGCTTTGGATAAGGTCCCATGGGCTTAAAAAAGGAGATTTTAATGAAGACTTATAATGTAGCGGTTGTTGGTGCAACAGGCGCAGTAGGCGAGACGCTGATCAGTATTCTGGAAGAGCGAAACTTCCCGGTGGGCGAACTGTTCCCGCTGGCCAGTGAACGCTCTGCCGGCAGCACCGTGATGTTCCGTGGCAAACCGGTCACCGTGCAGAACCTGGCCGACTTTGACTTCAGCCAGGCTGAGATTGGTCTGTTTTCAGCCGGTGGCAGCATTTCCGAAATGTATGCCGAAAAAGCCGGTAAAGCAGGTTGTGTGGTCATCGACAACACCTCGCATTTCCGCCGGGATGAAGACATTCCGCTGGTCGTGCCAGAGGTCAATCCGCAGGCGATTGCGCAGTACACCAACCGCAATATCATTGCCAACCCCAACTGCTCCACCATTCAGATGCTGGTGGCACTGAAGCCGATTCACGACAAGGTGGGTATCACCCGCATTAATGTGTCGACTTATCAGGCCGTGTCAGGCACTGGCAAAGAGGCTATCGAGGAGTTGGCGGCACAGACGGCAGCGCTGCTCAATGGCAAAGAAGCCGAATGCAGTGTTTATCCGAAGCAGATTGCGTTTAACGCACTGCCGCATATTGATGTTTTCCTTGATAATGGTTACACCAAGGAAGAGATGAAAATGTCCTGGGAAACCAAAAAAATCCTGGACGAAAGCATCGAAGTCAACGCTACCTGTGTTCGGGTACCTGTGTTCTTTTCACACTCGGAAGCGGTGCATCTGGAAACCCGGACGCCCATCAGTGCGGAAGAGGTGCGCGAGTTGCTCAGTAAGGCTCCCGGTGTCAAAGTGGTCGATGAGCGCAAGGACGGTGGTTATCCCACCGCCGTGAGCGATTCAGCCGGCAAGGATGAGGTTCTGGTCGGTCGTATCCGCAAGGATATTTCTCATGCCAACGGCATCGATATGTGGATTGTGGGTGACAACGTGCGCAAAGGCGCGGCGCTGAACTCTATCCAGATTGCCGAAGTGTTGATAAAAGACTACTTATCATGAATACTTGCGAGGGTCGGGGCATGATTTCCCGGCTCTCGCAATGACTGCCTGAGCGCCGAACCGGCTAAAGCTAAACCTGTCTCTTATACACATCTGACGCTGCCGACGACTCCTTACGTGCAGATCT
>OJBX01000252.1_pt1 | contig 30769 bp, 32 predicted proteins | sample 1590751 | NCBI WGS metagenome assembly OJBX01 (sample SAMN05416780, study PRJEB24817) | seawater metagenome | isolation source: Sea water | place: Canada:Atlantic | collected 2013-07
CCAAAATGCCGGCCTGGGTGGAGCAGGGCGTGCAGGAATACAGCAAGCGCCTGCCCGCCGAGTTCAGCTTCAGCTGTGTCGAAGTGCCTCTGGGCAAGCGTGGAAAAAGCAGCAGCATTGAGCAGGCCATGCGGCAGGAACAGGAGGCGCTGCTGGCACGGCTGGGTGCGCGCGATTATGTGGTCGCCCTGGATGTGCAGGGCAAGACGCTGAGCACCGAAGCGATGGCAGCCAGAATTGGCCAGATACGGGACGATGGTCGTCACCTCAGCCTGCTCGTGGGTGGCCCTGACGGCCTGACCCCGACCTGCCTTCAGCAAGCCGACGAACGCTGGTCGTTGTCGGCATTGACCTTGCCACATCCTCTGGTCAGAACTGTGATGGCGGAGCAGATTTACCGGGTCTGGAGTCTGCTCTCCGGACATCCCTACCATCGCGCTTGAAAGCAATGTAAACTTATTCCGCAAAACCTTGTCTTATCTGCAATAAATTCAAAAATTACCCGGTCGATATCGGGTATCGGGCAAAACCGGGCAGTTTCATTTTTACGCGGTCAGTATAGAGACTATGGCACCAAAATTTCGTCTCGACGGACATAAGCAGGAAATCCAGATTTTCAACCGGCGACTCGTGTTTGCCTGCGTTGTGGTGATGCTGCTGGTACTGGCACTGATCGGCCGCATGGTGAATCTGCAGTTTCTGAACCATGAATATTTCTCTGCCCGCTCCGATGGCAATCGCCTGCATTCACAGTATATCCCGCCAACCCGCGGCCTGATCTATGACCGCAATGGCAATCTGCTTGCCGACAATCGACCCATTTTCAATCTCACCGTCGTACGCGAAGCGGCCGAAGGGTTTGAGCAGTCATTGTCGATTCTGCGTGATGTGATCGGACTGACCGATGAAGAGTTGGAGCAGTACTACACGCGCCTGGGTCGCCGTGCTGTGCCGCAATCCTCAGTGACCCTGAAGTTTCAGCTCAGCGATGACGAGATCGCGCATGTAGCTGTCAATCAGCACAAGCTGCCGGGTATTGCCGTTGAGGCCCAACTTGTGCGTTATTATCCGTTTGGCCAGAGCGCTGCCCATGCGCTGGGATATGTCTCGGAAATCAATCGGGATGAGTTGCAGAGCATGACCGAAGAGGAAGTGCGCAACTATCGTGGCACCAACCAGATCGGCAAGAACGGCATAGAAAAAACCTACGAAGATTATCTTCACGGCAGTGTTGGCTTTGAAACTGTTGAGAAAAATAACCGGGGCCGCGTCATGCGTTCGCTGGGGCGAACCGACCCACAGCCAGGTGCTGATATCCAGTTGCATCTGGATATTGCCTTGCAGACGGCGGCAGAACAGGCGTTAGGTGATCGACGTGGCGCCATCGTCGCCATTGACCCGGCGACCGGCGGAATTCTTGCCATGGTCAGCCAGCCTGGTTATGACCCCAACCTGTTTGTGACCGGCATCAGTCGCAGTCAGTTGGCAGAATTGAATAACTCACGACATTCGCCCATGTTCAATCGCGCCACGCACGCGCGCATTCCGGGTTCCACCATCAAACCGTTTATCGGTCTCGCCGGTTTGTACCACGGCGTTATCACGCCGGAATTTGTCATCAATGATCCCGGCTACTATCGAATACCGGAACGCAGGCGCCCTTATTATGACTGGACCTGGTGGGTGGATAAATCCGGGCACGGCCCGATAAATCTCGAGCGCGCCATTTACCAGTCCTGCAATACCTACTTTAGCCATGTTGCCGTGGAGCTGGGTATAGACCGTATTCACGATTATCTGCTGACCTTTGGTTTCGGCGATAACAGGGCGCTCGACGTACCGGACGCGTCCGCTGGTCTGGTGCCATCGCCACAATGGAAACGGGAAACCCGTGGTGAGCCCTGGTATCCGGGCGAGACACCCGCTGAAGGGTTTGGTAATGGCATGTTCCAGGCGACAACACTGCAAATGGCCAGCGCAGCGGCCACCCTGGCCAATCATGGCGTTTTCAAGCGCCCGCGCATGCTCAAGTCCATGGGCTCGGATGTCGATGATTTTGCCGACATCATTTTTGATGAGGGCGAAGTTCAGCAACCGCTACTGCCCGCTGCCGATGAAGTCGCGCTGGTGCGTAAGGCCATGGAGCATACCGTCAGCAAACCGCGTGAGCGCGAGCATCGCCGACATGAAGGCACCGCATACGACTATGTGCAGGGGGCCAGGCCCTTGGCGTACCCGATGGCAGGCAAGTCCGGTACCGCCCAGGTCATCGGGGTGCAGGTAGATGCCAGAGGCAATCGCATAGAGCCCGATGAGATTCGTGACGAGCATCTCAACCACGCCATGTTCATTGCGTTTGATGCCTCGCCGGAGTCGCGCATTGCGGTTGCCGTGTTTGTTGAGAATGGCGAGGGTGGCAGCTCGGTCGCAGGTCCGCTGGCGCGGGAGGTACTGGATGCCTATATGTTGCCCATCATCGAGCAGGAGCGGGTGCTGGAGACGGGCGGCGAGGGTGGCCAGTTACTGACAAGCAGCCACTAATTGCGGTAACATGAAGCTGCATCCGGAAGCGCTCGTCAGCGTAAACTGCGTTGTTGCATGGGGAAGGTTAAGACATTGAATTATAAAATTATTTTGCTGCTGATTGGCAGCGTTCTGATCGCCGCCTGCAGCAGTGTGTCATCACCTCCGCAAACGTCCGGGTCGGCACCTGTTGCCAATGCTGGCCGCTACAGTATCTCTCAGGATCGTGCTCCAAGTACCCCGCTGGACCCCGGTCTGATCCGCGATGTTGAATTGTTACCGTTAAAGCGGACCATGGCGGGCAATCGTTCACCTTACACGGTCAATGGCAAACGCTATCAGGTCATGGCCACCGAGGAAGGGTTTCAGCAGACCGGCCTGGCGTCCTGGTACGGGGAAAAGTTTCACGGCCACCTGACGTCCAACGGTGAGACATTTGATATGTACCAGGTGTCGGCGGCGCACACCGGCCTGCCCATCCCCAGTTACGCGCGGGTCACCAATCTGGAGAATCAGCGCAGCATCATCGTGCGCGTCAACGACCGCGGTCCATTTCACAATGACCGTATTATCGATCTTTCCTATGCGGCGGCCCACAAACTTGGTTTTTCCAATCAGGGCACGGCTCTGGTTCACGTCGAGTCCATAGTGCCCGGCCAGCACCAGGTGCTGCTGGCCGGGGCATCACCGCGCAGTGACGAAGCCGTCAGCGCACCGGCGGTCAGCGCACCCGTTGGGCGATACCTGCAGGCAGGCGCATTTTCAGATCTGCGGGCAGCGCAGCGACTGTCCGGCCGTCTCCGGGAGTTGACCACACGGCCGGTTTTTATCCGATCCGTGCAGGCACAGAATTCGCAACAATTGCATCGCGTCAGGGTCGGCCCGATTGCCGATGCTACGGAAATTGAACGAATCACTGAAATGATGGTTGCTGCTGATCTTGGGCAGCCTTATATGGTAGATGAATGAACACACAGACCGGGACTTTATGTATGAAAGGTTTTTTTAAGACAACAGCGACAGGTTTTTCCAGCCGGAGAGCGCGAGTTTCAACAGTGTTGTCTATGATACTGGCAGTTGTCCTGTCAACGGCAGGGGCAGGTGTACATGCCCAGTCCATCATGCCCCGGGCACCCGAAATAGCAGGCAGCAGTTATATTCTGATTGATGCGACGACCGGCCATGTCATCATGGAGCAGAACGCTGATGAGGCATTGCCGCCAGCGAGCCTGACCAAAATGATGACAGCCTATATAGCCGAGGTCGAAATCGACAATGGCAACATGAGCTACGATGACCTGGCGTTCATCAGCGAGAAAGCATGGCGCACGCAGGGCTCCAAGACATTTGTCGATGTTAACAGCCGGGTCCGCATAGAAGACCTGTTGCGTGGCATCATCATCCAGTCTGGTAACGATGCCAGTGTCGCGATGGCAGAGCATATTGCTGGCAGTGAAGAAGCCTTTGCCGACCTGATGAATCAGCATGCACGAGCGCTGGGAATGAATGATTCATACTTCGTCAATTCCAGCGGGCTTGATGATGACGGCAATACCAATCTGATGTCTGCCAGAGATCTGGCAACATTGGCGCGGGCCACGATTGTTGAGCACCCGACCCACTACGCCATGTACTCGGAGCGTGAATTTACCTTTAACGGGATCACTCAGCCCAACCGCAACACCCTGTTGTTCCGCGACCCGACCGTAGATGGCATGAAGACCGGCTGGACCACACAGGCAGGTTTTTGCCTGGTGGCCTCCGGTGAGCGAGATGGCATGCGCCTGATTGCGGTCGTGATGGGGACTGCTAGTGAAGATGCACGGGTTGTCGAAACCCAGAAAATGCTCAGTTATGGTTTTCGTTTTTTTGAAACCTACAGACTTTATGATGCCGGTGAAGTAATCAATTCCGCGCGTGTCTGGTCCGGTGCAGAGTCGTCCGTGGATCTGGGTATTCAGGAAGAGGTGCTGATCACTCTTCCGCGTGGTCGATCCGAAGACCTGGTGGCAACGTTGAACACCGATGACGTTATCCGTGGTGGTTTCGAAGCCGGAGAGGTCATGGGTACTGTCGAGGTCAGCCTGGAGGACGAGGTTCTCTATTCAGGCGATGTTGTTGCCATACAGGCGGTTGAGCGCGGTGGTTTGTTGCGCCGGTTGATTGATGCGCTGACCCTGTTCTTTATGGGGCTGTTCAGCTGAGATGACAACTGACAACCCAGACATGCCAGCCACGCCAGAGCAGCAAGCGCCCAAAATCGCATTTCCGTGTCGCTATCCGGTCAAGGTGATGGGTGAGGCAGCGGATGGATTTGAACAGGACGTACTGGCCATATTTCAACGCCACGCACCTGCAACCAGCGTAGACGATATGGCCGCCAGGCCCAGCGCCAAGGGTAATTATCTGGCGTTGACGGTCACTATTGAGGCAACCGGGCTTGAGCAGCTGGAGGCGCTGTTTGCTGACCTGAAGACACTGTCGGCGGTTAAACTGGTGTTATGACAGCCCTTCGCCCGCTGATTGTTCGCCGCATGGGGCTGCGAGACTATGAGCCGGTCTGGCGAGCGATGCAGACATTCACCAGTGAACGGGACGAAGACACGCCTGATGAGCTCTGGCTATTGTCGCATCCGCCGGTATTCACTCAGGGGCAGGCCGGCAAGCCTGAGCATCTGCTGGCGCCCGGCAATATTCCTGTGATTCCGATAGATCGCGGTGGGCAGGTGACCTATCATGGCCCTGGCCAGCTCGTCATGTATTTACTGATTGATGTCAGACGGGTGGCGCTGGGGGTCAGGGACCTGGTTAATTTGATTGAGCAGGCAATTATCGATACCTTGTCTGGCGTTCGAATTACCGCGCAGACCCGACCCGGCGCACCGGGTGTCTATGTCGATGACGCTAAAATCGCCGCTCTCGGGTTGCGTATCAGACGGGGTTGTTCGTACCACGGCCTGAGCCTGAATGTGGCGATGGATCTGGAGCCATTTGCTCGCATCAACCCGTGCGGTTATCAGGGGCTGGCGGTGACTCAGGTCGCGGACTTTGTACACGATGCGGATGCGTCGGAACTGATGGTTACCATCGAAAAATTATTGTTGCAGCAATTGCTGCAATCACTTGGTCAATATAGCTGGATAGATGTCAGACAGGAGTTCGAATGAGTTTTTTGTGTAACCTGGGAAACAGTGTCTTTAAGCGCAGCTTTATGGCGGCTGTGCTCGGTGGCTCTTTGCTGCTGAGCGCGGGCGTGCAGGCAGATACTCTGGTGCGAGTGAGCACCAGTTACGGCAGCTTCACTGTCGAACTTTTTGATGAGGCGGCACCGGATACGGTGGCCAATTTCCTGGGTTATGTGGACCGGGGCGATTATGCCCGTTCGCTGTTTCATCGCTCAGAGCCCGATTTTGTTGTACAGGCAGGCGCTTATCAATGGCAGCGAAACTGTGCCACTGGTATGGATCCGGCTACTTGCTCAGTTGCATCAATACCCTCACAGGGCAATGTCCGCAATGAACCCGGTGCTTCCAATACCCGTGGTACACTCGCCATGGCCAAGCTCGGTGGGGCACCGGACAGCGCCACCAGTCAGTGGTTTGTCAATCTTGCCGACAACACCGATCTTGATACCCAGAATGGCGGTTTTACCGTGTTTGGCAAGGTGCTGGGCGATGGCCTGTCGGTAGCAGACGCCATCAATGATCTGCCGTTTATCAACGTCGGTGGGGAAGCACAGCAATTACCGGTTCGCGACTTTGATACACAACAAAATCAATTGCCGGTTGAGTCCAATCTGGTTTTGATCAACATGCACCGGGTTGAGCGTTTCAGCTCCTCGGTCAATGTCTTTGAATACGGCACTGCGCTGCTGACGACCTCGGTTGATGCCGGCGGGCTGGGCAGCCTGAGTCTGAACATGCGCCTGGTCAATGACGGCCCGGAAGTGGTGTTTGAAGTCATTCCTGACAGCATTGTGCCGTTGGCGAACCTGCCGGAAGGGCACGGTGTGTTTACGGATGCAGACCAGCGCTTGCGCCTGCCCCGGGTTGAAGTTAATGACAACGGTCAGGTCAGCGTCATTACCAATGTTGTAATGCGTCTGGCGGACGCGGCCCAATTACGTTTTGTTGTTGAGTCCTACTAAGAATAATAAACATACAAGAGTCAATGTCCCTATGAGTGCTCCCCGCGGCGAATTCAGTTCACGTTTTGGTTTTCTGATGGCTGCGGCCGGCTCGGCCGTGGGGTTGGGCAACATCTGGGGTTTTCCGACCAACGCTGCCACCAATGGCGGCGCGGCTTTTCTGTTTACCTATCTCGTGCTGGCCTTTGCGCTGGCCTATCCTGCCCTGATGGCGGAACTGATTATCGGGCGTCACGCCAAGGCCAATGCCGTCACCGCGCTGCGCGGCCTGGCGCGAGGTCCGGCGACCGCCAGACTTGGCGTTGCCGTGGGTTATGCGGGCATGATTACGGTCAGCCTGATTCTCAGTTTCTACGCGATTGTCAGTGGCTGGATGATGGCATTCATGTTTTCCTCGCTGGCGGATATTGCTGGTCTGTCGGCATTGTCACAATGGCTGGCGACCGGCAGTCTGCCCCGTGATAGCGTGTTCACGGCGGCGTTCATGGTGCTCACGCTCTATGTGGTCAATGCCGGTGTTCGGCACGGTATCGAAAAATGGGCATCTCGCCTGATGCCGGCGCTGGTGTTGATACTGTTGGCACTGATCATCTATGTTATGACCCTGGACGGAGCCATGGACGGGTTGCGTGTTTATCTGGTACCTGACTTCAGTCGTGTAGCCGATACCGGGTTGTTGCTCAGTGCACTGGGGCAGGCGTTCTTTTCGCTGTCATTGGGTGTCGGCACCATGTTGATTTATGGCTCCTATGTCAGCAAGCGTGAGAACCTGCCTGCACTTGGCGGCATGGTCACTTTGCTTGATATCGGCATTGCCGTGACCGCAGGTTTGCTGATCCTGCCGTCGATGTACGTGGCGCTGGCCAACGGCATCGAGATTTATAATGACCAGGGCGGTCTGATTGCCGGACCGGGATTGATTGTTGCGGTGTTGCCGGCGCTGTTTGATCAGATGGGAGAGGCCGGCGTGCTGGTGGGGCTGGCGTTTTTTGTGCTGATGACCATCGCGTCGCTGACCTCTTCCATATCCATGCTGGAGGTGCCGGTGTCCTATGTCGTGGAAGAGCACAACGCGTCCCGACGCAAGGCGGTGCTGGTGCTGGGGTTGTCGATTACCGTGATCAGTTTATTGCTGGTTCTCAACTTTAATACCCTGTTTGATCTGGTGGTGAGCCTGACCACTGAATACAGTCAACCGTTGCTGGGTTTCTTCTTTGCCGTGTTTGTTGGCTGGATCTGGCACCGGAACGGCGTGTTGACTGAAATCAGGCAGGGATGTCCGGATGCAGAGCAGGGCCTGTTCTGGAAAATCTGGCCTTTTTACATCCGGTACATCTGTCCGGTTGCCATTCTGGCAGTATATGCCCAGATGTTGCTGGGTTAGGTCAGAGACGGGCTGACAGCACGCGGCAAAAGGCGTCTATTTCCTGCTCCGTGTTGTAGTAATGCACCGATGCCCGGTTTACATCCGGCAAACCGCGCTTTGAGAAATCAAGCTGGTTGACCTGGTGTCGTACCACCGAGGTGTTGATGTGATGTTCGCGCAGATATTGATGCACAGCGGACGCATCTTTGCCGTCACAACTAAAGGTGACGATGCCGCTGAGTTTTTCTCCCTGCTCATGAACTTCAACGCCTGGCATCTGCCTGAGTTTCTCGCGCAGCAATGAAGCCAGCAGGCGAATCCTGTCTTCAATAATATTCATGCCCAGATCACAGGCATAGTCAGCGGCAACGCCCAGGGCTATTTTGCCGGCAACGTAGTGTTCCCAGTTCTCAAAGCGACGTGCATCGTCCCTGAACTTGAAGCTGTCTTTTCGCGTCCAGCTTGCCGACTGCAAGTCAGCACTGGGTGGTTCCAGATAATCCTGAGTACTTTGCCGGACATACATGAACCCGGTGCCACGCGGACCGCGCAGGTATTTGCGGCCACTGCCGGTAAGCATGTCGCAACCAATATCATCCACGTTCAGGTCTATCTGGCCGACTGACTGACAGGCATCCAGCAAATAAAAGATCCGATGTTTGCGGGCTATTTTTCCGACTTCGGCAGCCGGGTGGATAACGCCGGACTGACTGGGGACATGCGTCAGAGCGATCAGGCGGACATCTTCATCAAGCTTCTGTTGCAGCGTTTGCAGACAAATATGGCCGTTGCTGTCGTTGGGAATGACCTCAACACGAATATTCCGGGTTTTGGCCAGGTGCAACAGGGTCATATAATTACTGGCATATTCTGACTGGCCGGTAATGATACGGTCACCATGCACCAGAGGGATTGCCTGCAGCAGCAGGGTCCAGGCCCGGGTTGCGTTTTCCATGTAGGCGATTTCGCGCGGGTTGCAGCCCAGCAGGCGACCAAAGGCATGATAAAAGTTGTCTTGCGCGCTCAGGTTGGCCTCACCTGCCTCATAACCACCCATGCGCTGTTCAAGCAGCAGATGTTCGAACAGCGCGTCGCTGACCGGTTGTGGCGACAAGGCAGCGCCGGCGTTATTAAAATGAATCAGATCGTGGCAGGCTGGTGTGTGAGCACGCAACAGATCTGTATTCATGGCCTGGCTCCTGATGGCACGTCATGTCATGGCTCGGCTAAGCCAGTTTGATCGCACGCCCGTGATTGTAAACTTCGACCAGCTGTTTGTGCATGGCTTTAATGGCTTTAGTGTAGTCTTCCTCATCCAGCACAAACTGAATGTCGACCTGCCGCATGCACTGATGCACACCCAGAATGTCGACACCGGCATCTGCCAGTGCCTGGGCGCTTCGAGCCAGCATGCCCGGTATTTTCAGATCACTACCGATGGCGGACACGATGCACACTTTGCGCACATTGATCTCGGCGCCGGGAAACAGATCGCCGAGACTGGCCTGAATACGTTTCACCGTTTTCAGATTGGCAGACAGGTAGTGCGTGATGGTGTTGGCATTGAGGTCCTTGTTGATGACCTGTGCCTTGAAGCGGGTGATCTGTGCCAGGAACTGTTTCTCGTAGTGAGAAAGGTCGCCCACCATATCCTGGTCAAACAGCTCGATAGCGTACACACCGATACGTCCGGCAATGATTTCCACGCAGGCAGAGTCACTGACATAGTCGCGAGTGATCAGTGTGCCGCCATGTTCGGGTTCAAAGGTGTTTTTTACCCGCAAATGGATGTTCTGCTGACGCAGGCCTTTTGCCGCCCGGGGGTGGATCGCCTCCATGCCCAGATTGGCCAGTTGGTCGGCAACATCGTAATTGGTTCGACCGATGGGAACGGCATTGTCTGCGCCGACAACGCCAGGGTCGGCGCTGCTGAGGTGGAACTCCTTGTGGATGATGGCTTCGCGTGCCCCCGTCAGAACAGCGATCCGGCTGAATATCATTTCACTGTAGCCGCGATCGAAAATGGCCATCAGGCCGCCCTCGCAATGGCTATAACCTGTGGTGACAGGCAGTTCCGTGCTTAAATCGATATCCTTGAAGGCATGGCTGATATTTTCATCCAGTGAGTACTGCTGGGTGCTGGCCCAGCCAGACAGGTCTACGAAGCGCGCGTTGATACCATTAAGCTGCAGGAGCCGGCTGGTATTATAGGCGCTGTGGATTTCGCCCAGGCTGGCAAGCATTTCCCGGATCGTCTGTATGTAGTCGTTCAGGGCAAAGTGGCCGTGCTGGCACAGACTGGAGACATCCTGCAGCACATGTTCGGCATCGTCCAGCCGGCCCATGATAAAGTCATTGGCGTCTTTCAGGTGCTCTTCTTTCTGGTCTGCAAACAGTTCGCTGTTGATCTCAAGTATGCGTGTGCGCACGGCTGCCATGGCGTCGCGCCAGCTTTGCGGTTCTTCCGCATCGGAAAATAGCGCGAAGATGCCGGGTTGGCCGGTCTTTTTGTGTTCCAGCAGCATGTTGGTGATGCCGGAATAGGCGGAGACCACAAAAATGCGTTGATAATAATTCCCCTGCAACGCCGGATTCATAAAAATATTCTTTTTGACGGCGTCAAACTGGCTCATTGAGGTACCGCCGATCTTCTCGACGGTGTGCTGGAGATGCGTGTCTGATGCTTGCGCGTCTGTCATTGCGAGTCCTGTGGTTTGGGGATGAATAAGGTCAGGATCAGCGCTGAGCTGATCAAAACGGGCGCAATTATAGCGCAAAGGCGAGGCGATTTCATGTCTGCCCCACGCTCGCGGCCAATGGCGGGTTATTCAAGTATGTGGAAGTAGACGTAGTGGGCGTCCGGGTCCTGCGGTACAGGGTAGCCAATTTCGGCCAGAGTGATGCTGTGGAACAGCTTTTTGTGACGATCACACAGGGAGTTAAAGATCACTTCCTGAATGATCAGGATATTGTAGTGAGTCAGTCCAAGCAGGCTCGCCTGCTGGCGAATAATATCCGAGATCATTGGGTTCTTGCGCATCTCTTCATAGCGATAGGCCTGGACCAGCGCATCGCCAAACATGTCGTAGGAGCGAATGCCGCTGCTCTGGAAGGTGCCCTGCACCGAATTGTAGGCCAGGCCCATTGCCGCCTTGATGGGATAACCGTAGGCAAATTTATCAACCTCGGTGTTGAACGCACGAAACATGAGCAGAGCCGTTTCCACGGCATGGTCGGCCAGCGTATCTTTCTGGTCAGTCAGAAACGGGTAGCCGATAGCGCTGATGAATCCATCCCCGGTTTCTTTCAGGCGGAATGCACGCGACTGCAGTGGGTTGTGCTGGTACCCCATCATGCAGATCTGCGAAAATGCCCGGAATATCTCGAGAAAGAAAGACTGTGTGCGTTCGTGCTTGATGGCGCTTGAATTCTGAACATCAAATACATTGATGATGGCTTCGCTCTTGGCCACCGGCATGGTGTCTTCAAGCTGGTCGCCGGCCTTGATGCGGGCGAGCTGGTGGGGATATACCAGCTTGGACAGTTGTTTGTACAGGTGCTGACGGGTGTCGGCATCAATCGACTTGTAGTAAAACCGGGTCTGGATACGGCGGAAGAAGATCCAGCTGACGATTATGCCGCCCAGATAACCCTGAACAAACTGCATGGCATTGATCGACAGATACTGGGGGTTTATCAGGTAAATCAGCATTGCCGCCAGCAACATGAACACGGTGTTACGGCTTAGCGTCACGGTAAAGGAAGCGTGGTAGGAAAAGGCCGTTGTCATCAGGATGACAAAATTTATCTGGCCCGAGAGTGCCAGAAATGTGTCCGACTGATCCACTGTGTTCATGTCTGGCGCAAATACATAGCTGAGTGACTGGCAGAAGCCGATCAGGATACCCAGCAGAAATATGTCGAGTATGGTGCGGGCGTGTTTATCCAATCGGGAAAAGATCAGTGATGCCCAGGGGTAGGAAAAGATCAGCAGTATTGGCAGGACATAAGCCAACAGGGCTTTGTTGGCCATGGGGTTGTCGGCCGCCCGGAGGCTGAGCCAGGTAAAGATTGATGAGGCAATCAGCAACAGGGCTGCGGTTTTTCCTGGCCAGTTGCGAAGCGCCCGCGAAGCGTCATCACGCAGCTCGTCCCTGAATTCATCAAGGTGTTCCTTGCAGTACGCCGAATATTTATCAAAGTTCATGTTGTTATGGGTCGTTATGGATCTGTGATAAAGGTTGTCATGTGAACGGTCGGCGTGATGGGAATGCCAGCAACGTTGAGTCCGCCTGCGTCTGACCCGGCTCGCGATTAGGGATCTGTACCAATATCTGCGAGTGCCACGATTATACAGATTTAGCTCCGATCAGCAATTGCGTAGGACAATGCCTGCGTGTATAAAAGCGGTTATACCCTTTTTCTGGCCGATGGAGTTTTGCTGCATGTTTTCCTTGTTTGTGTTTTCGGTTTATCTGCTTATCGTGATTAGTCTGTTGTGGGGAAGGCTGCGTTTCTTCAAGGTCAACGCCGGCACGCCGACACTTGCGGCCTGGATGTATGATCTGGCTGTGGCCGTGCAGATGATATTGACGGCGTACTATTTCTTTAGTGTGACGGATGTCACAAAACTTATGTTAGGGATTTGCCTGCTATTGTATCTGTTCTCTCTGGTGCTATTCTGGTGGGCAATTTTTACTGCGAAGTCACTCGACTTTGCTTTTAGTAATCATGTGGGGAGTATTGTGACAACAGGTCCTTTTGGTCTGTTCAGGCACCCGTTCTACGTCTCGTATATTGTCGCCTGGTCAGGCAGTACCCTGCTTTTCAATACCCCGCTGTTGTGGATAACATTGATTTACCTGGTCGCCTTTTACACACTTTCCGCCCGGAAGGAGGAAAGGTTGATCCTGAAGAGCACGCAAGCTGAGCAGTACCAACACTACCAACAACATGTAGGCATGTTCCTACCGAGGATAAAAAAATGGAAGCAATTAAATTCAAAACATTGACCAACGACCACGACATTGACATGTTTCTGAGCCGGTTTGAGAGTTATGTTGGTGTCAAGTTGCCGTATGACTACGCGCAACGCAGCACCTTCGTTGCCGGCTTCAAAGGTAGTGAAATGGTGGGCGGCTACATGCTTGTTACCAAACCCGAATTCCGTAGCCTGATGTTTGTACCTGATGCTGTCCGGGAAGAACATGAGTTTTTCAGGAACGACAGTTACGATATGATGGAGATTAATGGCGTCTGGATGAGTGCCTCGTTGAAAACGGCTTCCGAGCAATTCGGTATCTGGCTGAGACTGATCCTTGACGCCTTCAAGTGCCGTAAGCAATATGTGTTGCTGATGGCGAACCAGCGCAATCTCAATATTCGTCATGTTCATGCCATGACTGGGGCAAAGGATATTTATGAAGGCGAGCCCATGCTGATGGCTGGCGAAAAGAGTCATTCAACAATACGGGTCAGTTATACCACGCGCTGGTCTTTGCTGATGAATGTGCCGCGTTACTGGTTTGAATACAAGAGCCGTGAGCGTCGTTTTCATCGCCGCCTGAAGCAGCGAGCCTACTCCCGGGTAACTGCCGCCAAGGCCTGATATTGCAGGCTCAGCAAAAGTGCTTGTTGGTGCTTGATGGTTGTTGATTGATGTCTGGTATATGGATTGTTGGAGTTAAGGGTGACTCGCGAACCCGTCCCGCGCGCACGCGCACGGGTTCGCTTGTACCGGAGCCAGACAATGATTATGATTACCTGCATAGCCACAGTGACACGCGCAGGGGGAAGACATCTTGAATCAGGACAAGGTAAAACGGCTGCTTGAGGAACTCCGCACGGAGTTATCCAATACAGACTCGCTGGACGCGGATACGCGCAGACTCGCTGAAAAAGTGGATAACGACATCGACGATCTGGTTGAGTCCTCGCAGCCGAACAGTCGGGAGCTGGATGATGCAATAGCACTGGAAGCCCGGTTCGCGGCATCACACCCGGTTGCTGAGCGCATCATGCGCGAGTTGATTGCAACCCTAAGTCGAATCGGCGTTTAGCGGCGACTGGCTGTAGCTCAGGCCTCAGGCGCGGGCAAACCGGGTCACCAGTTGTTCCAGCACAACCCAGGGCGGCACAGGGTGCATGCCTTTGACCGCGAGATCAACTGTTCGCACGTGTTGTAATAATTGCAGAGTCGTTGTCGGCTTTAACCTGCGTAATGCCCTGTCAGTCATGGCCTGTTTGTTCTTCCACACCTGATGGCTTTGATAAACTGCCGCTTGTGCTTCGCCACGCTGCAGCCGGCTGCCCATTTCTGTCAGCTGTCTCAGTTCCTTGCCCAGCATCGCTGTGATCATCAAAGCTTCCGAGCCTTCATCGCGCATCCTGCGCAATGTCTTGACCGCGCGTTGCGCATTTCCATCCAGGCACGCATCGACGAGGCCAAATATGTTATAGCGAGCGTTGTCGGCAACACTCCGGGCGATATGCTCGGCCGTGATCTGCGCGTTTTTGCCAAATTGCAGGCTTAGCTTCTCGATCTCCTGGTCAGCCGCCAGCAAATTGCCCTCAATTCGATCGGACAGCAGCTGAACCGCAGCGGCATCGGCCTGCAGCGAGTGATGTTGCATACGTTGATGTATCCAGCGGGGCAGTCGTGACGTGTCTACAGGGTAGATCTGTACGACCAGAGAGGCTGCTTCCAGTTTCCGAAACCACTGGGTTTTGGTGCTGGCCGCCTCGATCTTTGGGCTGGTCATCAGCAAAATGTTGTCGGGCGATGGATCGTCGAGACAGCTTTGCAGGATTTTACGAGATGCATCATCCATCTTGCTGTTCTTCAACCTGAGCTCAATGAGCTTTTTGTCGGAGAATAAAGACATGCTGTTATTGGCATTGACCAGCTCGCGCCAGTCAAACGTGTTATCCACGTCATGCAGTTCACGCTCGTTGAACCCCTGCTGCCGACATCGTTGTCTCACCAGGTCAGAGGCTTCCCGCATCTGCAGGGGTTCGTCGCCGCTTAGCCAGATCATGGCAGGGAGGTTTTTTGTGAGCTGTGCTTCCAGCTGGTCCAGGTATATTTTCATGTCAGGTGATCACACTAGAGGTTGAGTGCCTGGAGTTGTCGCAGCATCTGCTCTGCCATGGTGCGGCGCATGTCTTCAAGTGCCAGCTCGCGAGCATTGTTGCTGCCGCTGATATTGGCGGTGTCTTCGTAGAAAGTGCCACGCGTGGTGATGGTCTCAGGGCCACCAATGAGCGTGCCGCCCTGATAGAGAGTGGCATCTACACTCAACAGCAGTTCGTATTGTCCAGCGCCGGCCCGCGTATTGAGGCTGATTGTGCGCTGCTCCAGTGTTTCGGGACTGAGCGCCAGCGCATAACCATTGCCAATGGACGTGATGTCACTGCTGCTGACGGGTTCTGGTACCGAAACGCCATTGGTGCGCAACGTCTCTGCCAGTACGTCTGCCAGAGGATAAAAGCCTGACGGCTGAATGATGCTCATCTGATCAAATGACAGCGCTGCCTGACCGCCGCCGCGCAGGGCAAAACCACAGGCGCTAAGCATCGCTGCTGTTAAAAACGATACCAGCAGCAGCGTTAGAGACCTGCGACGTGTTTGCGCGACTGACATCAGCCCACCACAATGTTGATGAGCTTGCCTGGTACCACAATGACTTTGCGCAGGCTTTTGCCGTCAGTGAATTTCTGCACATTGGCATCAGCCAGGGCAAGGCTCTGCAGCGTATCCCGGTCAGTATCCTTGGCGACATCCAGTTTCCCGCGCAATTTGCCGTTGACCTGAATCACCAGCTGTATCTGATCCTGTTCCAGTGCGCTCTGGTCAACCGTGGGCCAGGGGCTATCGATGATCGCATCCTGATGCCCCAGGTGCTGCCACAGCACGTGACAGAAATGCGGCACGATAGGGGACAGCGTCAGCAGTACGACTTCCAGTGCTTCGTGCACAATACTGTTGTTCAGTGTCGAGTCGGCGTCCTCAGGCTGCACATTGTCATCCTGGAATTTATTGACGGCATTGACCAGTTCCATGACGGCAGCGACCGCGGTATTAAAGGTCTGCCGTCGGCCGTAATCATCTGCCACTTTCTGCAGTGTGCTGTGAATCTTGAAACGCAACTGCTTCTGTTCAGCCGACAATGTCTGCTTGTCGACCGGGACAAGGTTGCCTGCGTCATGGGCGCTCATTGTTCGCCACAGCTTGCGAAGAAACCGGGCACTGCCCTCAACGCCACTGTCGGACCATTCCAGGGACTGATTGGGCGGTGCCGCGAACATGGTAAACAGACGCACGGTATCGGCACCATAGTGCTCAATCAGCGTTGCCGGTTCTACTGTGTTGCCCTTTGATTTGGACATCTTGGTGCCATCTTTCAACACCATGCCCTGGGTCAGCAGACGTTTGAACGGTTCGTCGGAACCGATCAGCCCTTCGTCCCGCATCAGTTTATGGAAAAAGCGTGCGTACAACAGGTGCAGGATGGCGTGTTCGATACCACCGATATACTGATCTACCGGCAGCCAGTAGTCAGCGCGCTTATCCAGCATGCCGGTTTTAAGATCGTGACTGGTGTAGCGCGCGTAGTACCAGGATGACTGTATAAAGGTATCAAAGGTATCGGTTTCGCGTTCAGCATCGGCGCCGCAACTTGGGCAGCGGGTCTGATAAAATTCCGGCATCTTTTTGATGGGAGAGCCGGAGTCGGTAAAATTGACATCTTCCGGCAGAATCACGGGCAGGTCAGATTCCGGTACCGGCACGGCGCCGCAGGCAGCACAGTTAATAATCGGTATCGGTGAGCCCCAGTAACGCTGTCGGGAAATACCCCAGTCGCGCAGGCGGAAGTTGACGGTCTTCTTGCCTTTGCCGCGCTCGCGTAACCAGCTCTCAATACTGTCGAAAGCCTGCTCGAAGGTGAGGCCGTCGAACTCGCCGGAATTGATCAGGATGCCCTTGTCTGTGAATGCTTTTTCATTCAGGTCACAACTTACATCGGCGCTGGCCGGCTTAACGACCTGACGAATGTCGAGGCCATATTTGCGCGCGAATTCATAATCACGCTGGTCGTGGCCCGGTACCGCCATGACGGCGCCAGAGCCGTAGGCCATCAGTACAAAATTGGCAACATAGACAGGCACAGAATCGCCGCTGATCGGATGCACGGCCTTGAACCCGGTGTCCATGCCCAGTTTTTCCATGGTCGCCATGTCGGCTTCGGCCACTTTGATATGACTTTGCTGCTCGATAAAGTCGGCGATGGCAGGATCGCTGGCAGCAGCCTCTGTAGCCAGCGGGTGTTGTGGCGCCACGGCGACGTAGGTCACGCCCATCAAAGTATCCGGGCGTGTGGTATACACACTTAGCTCATCATCGCGGCCTTCGACACCAAAGCTCAGTTCAACGCCTTCCGAGCGACCAATCCAGTTGGCCTGCATGGTGCGGACTTCGGTCGGCCAGCCATCAAGGGTATCGATATCGTCCAGCAGTTCCTGGGCGTAGTCGGTAATACGGATAAACCACTGTGGTATTTTACGGCGCTCCACAACAGCGCCGGATCGCCAGCCACGCCCATCAACAACCTGCTCGTTGGCCAGAACTGTCTGGTCGATGGGATCCCAGTTCACCTCGGCTTCTTTTTTGTAAACCAGTCCTTTTTCAAACAGGCGGGTAAAGAACCATTGCTCCCAGCGATAGTAGTCCGGGTGGCAGGTGGCAAGCTCCCGGCTCCAGTCGTAAGCGTAGCCCAGTTGTTTGAGTTGCTTGCGCATGTAATCGATATTGCTCCAGGTCCAGGCGGCCGGGGCGGTCTTGCGCTGCATGGCAGCGTTTTCGGCGGGCAGCCCAAATGCGTCCCAGCCCATGGGTTGCAGGACGTTTTTGCCCTGCATGCGCTGGAAGCGCGCGATCACATCGCCGATCAGGTAGTTGCGCACGTGCCCCATGTGCAGATGGCCACTGGGATAGGGGAACATGGACAGGCAGTAGAATTTTTCCTTGTTGTCGTCTTCAATCGCTTTGAAGGATTGATGACTGTCCCAGTATTGCTGAGCCTGTGCTTCGACTTCCTGTGGCTGATATTGCGTTTCGCTAGTTGTGCTCATGAATGTTCGTGTTTCCCTGATAGGTCTGATGCGATAAGTCGGATGTCAATAAACCTGCCGTGTATGTTTCAACCGTCAATATTGTCGCCGGCTGGCGGAGTGTCCAGCAGCGTCAGTTTCAGCAGGCGTACCTGCCGGCTGTCGGCATTCAATACGGTAAACAGGAAAGTACCGATAATGATGGTTTCATCCCGTTCCGGAATGTGTCGCAGATGCTGCAATACCAGGCCACCCACGGTGTCGGCGTCATCGTCACTGAACTCAGTGCCAAAGTGTTCGTTGAACTCTTCGATCGGAGTCAGTGCCTTGACGATGTACTGGTTGTCATCGAATTTCTTGATGTAGCTCTCATCATCGACATCATACTCATCATCGATTTCACCAACAATCTGTTCAAGAATATCCTCAATGGTCACCAGGCCACAGACCACTCCGTACTCGTCGATTACCACGGCCATATGGTTACGGGTTTCGCGGAACTCGCGTAACAGCACGTTAAGTCGTTTGCTCTCCGGTACACAGGTCGCCGGGCGCATGATGTCTTTCAGGTTGAAGCGCTCGGCATTGTCTGCCAGTGCCAGCGGCAACAGATCTTTGGCCAGCAGGATGCCGATAACCTGATCAGGGTTCTCGCCGGTGACCGGGAAGCGTGAGTGCGCTGCCTCGACCACGATGTCGAGAATTTCCTGCAAGGACTGACGTATCGATACCGTCACCATCTGCGAGCGCGGAATCATGATTTCCCGCACCTGCATCTGGGATACCTGCAGCGCGCCTTCGATAATGCTGAGGGCCTCGGCATCAAGCACCTGGTCCTGTTCGGCATTGCGTAGCAAGGTCAACAGACTTTTGGTATCTGTTGGTTCGTCAGAAAAGACCTGAACGATGCGTTCCAGCCAGGAACGCTGCCTGGGCTCTGTACTCGGTGGTTCCTCAGTCATGCCTGAAATGTTCTCCGGTATTTAAATTTGTGAATTGCTGCTGTCAAGATACTGAGCTGCGCTGATATCAGGATGAAGTGTAAGGATTACTGAATCCCAGGGTGTCCAGTATCCGGACTTCCAGTGCTTCCATCCGTTCCGCATCCTGCTCGTCGACATGGTCGTATCCCTTTAGATGCAGAATGCCATGGACAACCATATGCGCCCAGTGCGCTGTACCCGATTTGTTCTGTTGGTGTGCTTCCTGATTGACAACGGTTGCACAGATTACCAGATCCCCCAGAGGAATCTCGTCCATTTGTGTCAACAATGTATCCGGTAACTCGCAGCCAAACGACAGCACATTGGTGGCATTGTCTTTGTCGCGATAACGCTGGTTCAGAGCAGCCGACTCATTGCTGTCGACAATGCGAATACTGAGCGACGCTGGTTTGTCCTCGTTGTTATCAGCACTGCTGGCTGTTCGCAGCGTCTGCAGGGTGGTGGCAGCCCAATGCTGGAAATGCCCGGCGTCGGGAATGTCAGCGTCGCTACTGTCATTGATCAGGTCAGTTATCACGGTCATGGCTTGAGTTGCTGTCGTGATTCAGGGAGGTGATGGTGTTTTTGCGTTCATATTCATCGTAAGCCTCCACAATTTTCTGTACCAGCGAATGGCGCACCACATCTTTGGAATCGAAGAAACTGAAACCAATGCCCTGTACGTTATGCAACACCTTCAGGCCATGCACCAGGCCGGACCGGGTGCCCTTGGGCAGATCTATCTGGGTGACATCGCCGGTGATGACCGCTGTTGAGCCAAACCCGATACGCGTCAGAAACATTTTCATCTGTGACACAGTTGTATTCTGACTTTCATCCAGAATAATAAAGGCCCCGTTGAGCGTGCGACCGCGCATATAGGCCAGCGGCGCCACTTCGATGACATTTTTCTCGATCAGACGGGTAACCTTTTCGAAGCCCAGCATTTCATACAGGGCGTCGTACAGCGGGCGCAGGTAAGGATCAATCTTTTGTGACAGGTCACCTGGCAAAAAGCCGAGTTTTTCGCCAGCTTCGACGGCGGGCCGCACCAGCAATACGCGTTTGACCTTGTCCTGCAACAGGGCTTCCACGGCGCATGCCACGGCGAGGTAGGTTTTGCCGGTGCCGGCGGGGCCGATGCCAAAATTGATGTCGAGGGCGCGGATGGATTCAACATACTGGCGTTGATGCTTGCCACGAGGCTTGACCGAGCTCTGTGGCGTCTTGATCAATACCGCCTTGAAATTGTCTTCAATCTCCTGCGAAGGAGCCCCGTCAGACTGCTCATCGCCGCTGTCGGGCTGGAAACCGGACTCTTTCAAGGTCAGATGCACCATGTCCGGCGTGATCACCGAGCCATCAGACGTGGTCTGATACAGGGATTCAAGTACGCGCGCGCCTTCACTCACGGCGGGCGCGCTGCCCGTGAGCTGCACAACACTGCCGCGTTGGCGGATTTCCAGCGTCAGCGCCTTTTCAATCTGGTGAATATTTTCATTCAGGTGTCCGCACAGATTGGCCAGACGAAGGGCGTTTTCCGGTGCCAGAGTGAGCTGCTGGGTCTGTTTTTCGGTAACCATGAAGCTGGGGTCATACCTCCGGTCAGTCCTGCGCGGGTTGTAGCGCCGACATGACAATGCGTCAGAATCGAATGATGTCAGCCAATGTGTACGTTAAGGCCAGTGGGATCAGTATAGTGCAAGTTAAAGTTCACCTGCCAGTGAGTTGGGGAATGCTTCCACAATCTTCACATCAACAAATGAGCCTTCCAGAGACAGGTCGTCACAACGGAAGTTTACCACCCGGTTGTTCTCGGTGCGGCCCCGCATCATGTCATCACCGCGTTTGGAGGCGCCGCTGACCAGAATGCGCTGGGTACTGCCAACCATGCCTTCGCTGATCGCCGCTGCCTGACGCAGGATTTGCGCCTGCAATACTGCCAGACGGTGCTTCTTCTCCTGCTCACTGGTGTTATCGGGCAGGTCGGCAGCCGGTGTCCCGGGACGTTGACTGTAAATGAAGCTGAAGGAGTGGTCATAACCGACGTCAATGATCAGGTTCATGGTGTCTTCAAAGTCTTTCTGGGTCTCGCCCGGAAAGCCGATAATAAAATCCGAGGACAGGCTGATGCCGGGCCGTATCGCCTTCAGTTTGCGGATGATGGATTTGTACTCCAGCGCGGTGTGGCCGCGCTTCATGGCCGCCAGAATGCGATCGGAGCCGCTTTGTACCGGTAAATGAAGGTGACTGACCAGTTCCGGCACCAGACCGTACATGTCTATCAGTGAGGCATTGAACTCCACCGGATGTGAGGTTGTATACCGGATGCGGTCGATGCCTTCGATGGCGGCAATATACTGCACCAGAGTGGCCATGTTGACGATCTGGCCATCGTGACTGAGGCCACGATAGGCGTTAACGTTCTGGCCCAGCAGGTTGATTTCACGCACGCCCTGACCGGCCAGATGAACCGCTTCGGCGAGCACATCGTCCAGCGGTCGGCTGACCTCTTCGCCACGTGTGTAGGGTACAACGCAGAACGAGCAGTATTTGCTGCAGCCTTCCATGATGGTGAGGAAGGCTTCGCAGCTTGATGCTTTGGGTTCGGGCAGGCGATCAAACTTTTCGATTTCCGGGAAACTGATGTCGACCACCGGGCCTTTGCCGCCTGAGGCATTGAGCATATCAGGCAGTTTGTGCAGGGTCTGTGGGCCGAATACCACATCGACGTAAGGTGCGCGTTTGCCAATGGCGGCGCCTTCCTGGCTGGCGACACACCCGCCCACGGCAATTTTCACACCCGGTCGCGCTTCTTTCAGGGCGCGCCAGCGGCCCAGTTGATGGAAAACCTTCTCCTGAGCTTTTTCGCGGATGGAGCAGGTGTTGAGCAGCAGAATATCGGCTTCTTCCGGCGTGTCGACCAGGTCAGCCTGCTGTGACTCGCGCAACAGATCCAGCATGCGCGATGAATCATATTCGTTCATCTGGCAGCCATGGGTCTTGATAAAGACTTTTTTGCGCGGTGCGCTCTGATCAATGGTTGTCATATCGAATCCGGAAAACGTCGAAAAGCCGCCGATTATAACAGCAAATTGCGGTGGATGCTGTATCTGAGGGGTGGGTTTGAGCTACAATACCCGGTCACAAAACGCCAGCAGCGCAAACTCCAGCCATGCGCACGGCGCGCACCATTTTTTATGCGCGCGACGTATGCGCTCTATTTATTCGCATTATTTAATTGCACTACGTAAAGAGTACCAAGCACCATGGCCAGTCGCCAGGAAATCTACCGCATCACCTTTCTCAACAAGGGCAAAGTCTACGAAGTCTTTGCCCGCCAGGTATACCAGAGCGAGCTCTATGGCTTCATCGAGGTAGAGGAATTCCTGTTTGATGAGCGTAGCCAGATGGTAGTGGATCCCAGCGAAGAAAAGCTGAAAATGGAGTTTCAGGACGTCAAACGCAGTTTTATACCCCTACAGGCCATTCTGCGGATCGATGAAGTCGAGAAAACCGGCGTCGCAAAAATCTCCAGCGGCGACAATATCATGCCGTTTCCCGTGCCTGGTTTTGGTACCCGCAACCTGAGCGATACCTGACCACCGGTATTGTCCTGCAGGCTCCTTACCCTGTTCAGTTCGGGTTCAGGGGGGCTGTTCTATAAACCTTGTTGAGAATTCAGCAATGTGGAGGAACAGCGAATGAAACCGCGAATGAGTAAAAAAACGCTTCTGATGGCAGCAGCGCTGATAGGCGCGCTGACCACTTCTCAGGCCTTTGCCGATCACGGCCGCCGGGTCGTGGTTCGCGAGGCGCACTACGCGGCGCCGATACTGACTTATCACAGCGGTCCGGTGTCAGTTTATGTCGGTTCAGCGCACAACACCCAGGTCATTACCACGACGCATAGGCCATCGTACTGGCGCACGTCTCATGATCACCGCAACTACCGTAAGCATCATGGTCATCAGGACTCTTATGGGCGTCATCATGGTCGTGACCATAAAAAAAGTCACAAACGCAATGACGGGCACTATGGTAGCCGTCATCACAGTGACTACCGATATTCGGGATACCATCGTGTGCCGTCGCGGGGAAGCTGGTCTGATGGGCGTCGGGAGGTCATTTACGTGGACAAAGATGCACGCAAGCGATCCAACTATCGTCGAGTTGAACGCAACAGCGTGGTGATTCGGGAGCGCCGCCGCTAGTCTCGGCGACGCTTTCCGAATGGTGCTGGCAAACGCTACTGATCCAGTGTGGCCAGTTCCACGCAAAGTACAAAAACCTGCATGGCCTCGTCGATCTCGCTCAGACTGGGGAAGGACGGGGCCAGCCGGATATTGCTGTTGGCCGGATCTTTCTTGTATGGCCAGGTAGATCCGGCCGGCGTCAGTTTGACACCTGCACCCGCGCACAGCTTGACAACTTTGTCAGCGAGGCCGGGCTGGGTATCAAAAAGCACAAAATAACCACCCGCGGGTCGGGTCCATGTGCCCAATGGCTGGCCATTATGGGTTTTGCCGGCCAGACCTTCCTCCAGGTGCTTGAGCACCAGTTCGAATTTTGGCTGCAGAATTTCCCGGTGTGCCTGCATCAATGCGCGCAGCGTCGGCATGTCTTTAAGGAAGCGCATGTGGCGCAGCTGATTGACCTTGTCGGGGCCGATGGTCGCAATGCCCAGCAGGTCTACAAAGCCGGCAATGTTGCTCTCCGAGCTTGCCATGAAAGAAATGCCGGCACCGGCAAAGGTTATTTTTGAGGTTGAGCCGATGACCACGGCGTTGTCCAGGGTGCCGTACTGCTCACTCAGCGCCAGCAGATTAGCCAGTTCGGGTGGATTCTCCACCAGATGATGCTCCGCGTACGCGTTGTCCCAGATGATACGAAAATTGGGGCCGGCAATCTTGCCCAGCCGGGCAAAGCGGTCGACGACCTCGTCAGAATAGACCACGCCGTTCGGATTGGCGTATTTTGGCACGCACCAGATGCCCTTGATCAGCGGGTCAGCGCGCAGCAGGGACTCCACCTGATCCATGTCGGGACCGTCTGCATCCATGCTCACCGGAATCATGTCGATGCCCAGGGTTTCGCAAATGCTGAAGTGGCGATCATAACCGGGCGAGGGGCACAGAAACTTGATCTTGCCAGCCGTGCCGGCTTCTTCCTTCCAGGCCATGGCGCCAGCGTTGACGCCATGAAAATAAGCATTGGTCACAACCTGATACATCAGTTGCAGGGAGCTGTTGCCGCCGACCAATACCTGGGACGGTTTGGCGCCAAGATAGTCGGCAGCGAACTGACGTGCTTCAGGAAGCCCCAGTGCGCCACCGTAGTTGCGCGCATCGGTGTCATCTGCACTCGCGTAGTTACCCTGTAGAATTCCATCCAGCGCGTCGCTCAGGGCGAGTTGCGCGGTCGCAGGTTTGCCCCGGGTCAGGTCGAGGTTGAGTTTTTTGGCCTTGATCTGTTCATACCGGTTTAACAGGTTCTGCTGTTGGGCTTGTAGGTCATTGCTGCTCAAGAGTAACTCCTTACTGACTCTGGCGGCGCATCAGGGCGCTCGCGCAAGGTTGTCGCTGAAGATAGGATGGAAATGAAGTTTTCGGCTTCAGCGGGCATTTTACAGTATACTCGCGCCAAACTCGATCTACAGGCCAGCAAACCATGCAGGACAAGCCATTGTCATCATCCGTGCAGTCGCATCCCTATGAGCTATTGGGGCCCGATCAGGTGCTGGATGCCATCGAAAGTCTGGGATTGGAGACCACGGCGCGTGTGTTTGGGCTCAACAGTTACGAGAACCGGGTTTATCAGATTGGTCTGGCGTCCGGCGAGTATATTGTTGCCAAATTCTATCGACCCGAGCGCTGGAGCAACGAACAGATTCTTGAGGAGCATGGGTTTGCCCGGGAACTCGCCGACCTTGATATTCCGGTGGTGCCCCCTCTGTCTATCAGTCCGGGCGACGGACAGGCTGAGCAAACCCTGCATAATTTCGCCTGTGGCGAGCAGAATTTTCGCTTTGCGCTGTTTCCGCGACTTGCTGGCAGGGCGCCCGAACTCGACAACCCGGACAATCTTCTGGTGATGGGCCGCTTTCTGGGGCGAGTGCATCTGGCGGGCGCGCAACGTCTGTTTGATCACCGTGTCAACTTGAGCCTGGAGCAGTTCGCTGTGACCAGCCGTGAATTCCTGTTGAGCAATGATTTTATTCCGGCCTCGTTGCTTGCGGCTTACGAAAGCCTGAGTCGTGACCTGATAGACCGGTTATCGCCGGTGTTTGAGCAGACCCGCGGCTGCCGCACAGTGCGGCTGCACGGAGACTGCCATCCAGGCAATATACTGTGGCGGGAGGATCGCCCGCATTTTGTTGATTTTGATGATGCCATGAACGGACCGGCGATACAGGATTTGTGGATGATGCTGGCCGGAGACCGGGACCAGCAGCAAGGGCAACTGCTGGAGATTGTTGAAGGTTACGAGGAGTTCTACGACTTTGATGCGCGCGAGCTGGCGTTGATCGAGCCGCTGCGGACCATGCGTATCATGCACTACAGTGCCTGGCTGGCCCGTCGCTGGCAGGACCCGGCGTTCCCACACAGTTTCCCGTGGTTCAATACCGAGCGCTATTGGGCGGAGCACATTCTGGAGTTGCGTGAACAGATGTCGGCTCTGAATGAGCCTTTGTTGCGCCTGTTTCCCTGAGCGGGAAAGTAGGGGGCGGTTGGCTGGGTTGCCTGTTTACTCAGCCAGTAGCGGTAACAGTGTTTGCTCCAGCAATGCCGTGTCGCCTTCACGAAAGCCTTTGTGGACATGACGAATAATGCCGCCACGATCAATCAGAAATGAGGTCGGCATGCCCACGACGCGATATTGATCCATTACATCTGCAGTCGCATCCAGCACCACCGAATAGGCCAGCGGCACTTCCAGGTCATCCAGAAAATCGGTGGCATCTTCCACCGGATCATCAATGGTAATGGCAACGACCTCAAAACCCTGGTCGCGATACTGTTCATACAGGCCATTGATCTGCGGCAGCGAGCGCAGGCAAGGCAGGCACCAGGAAGCCCAGAAATCGACGTAGACGACCTTGCCCTGCAGTTCACTCAGTTGCACGGTGGCATCTGTGGTGCGAACGCCTGGCAGGGTAAAGTCCGGCGCCGGTTCGCCTTCTTCGGCAGCAAATGCCGGGGCCGCAGTCGCCAGCAGCGCCAGTAAGGACAGGCTGCCGGCGAGCACTGCGCGGCCGAGAAACTGACAAAAACGATTCATTGATAACCTTCGCAAGCGGTAGCTGTTGTCCCAATCATATTTACGCGATCTGCGGCACATCTGAGAAACTCTGCAGCAGTTCGCGCCAACGCTGGCGTCGCAATTTGAGCTGGTAGCGCACCTCGCGGTAGCTGTCACGCACTGCAATTTTTTCCCATTTTTCGTGCAACTGATCGTGAATCTGACTGGATTTGGCCGCGTACCACTGCTGACGATGCTGGGCCCACAGATCCAGCGTCTGTTTCAACTGCTGGTATTCGTCTTCCAGACGCGCGCGCAGTGTGTCAGCGTTGCTCAGTGTGTCGCAACGTTCTGTGGCCTTGCGGTATTGCATTTCCAGGCGTGCAGTTTCAATACTGAGCGGAGAAACCCGCTTGAGATCACTGGTCAGGCCGACCCAGGCGCAGCTGCGGATCAGCCACTTGGTGGGGTCATAGTGCCACCAGCGTATGCCGTTGCGATAATCCCACTGAAAGGTATGGTGGTAGTTGTGATACCCCTCACCGTAGGTCAGCAGTGCAATCACCGGGTTGTCGCGCGCGGAACTTTTTTCACTGAATGTCTGTTTGCCCCACATGTGCGCCAGTGAGTTGATCAGGTAGGTGACATGCTGGCTGAGCACCAGTCGCAGCAGGCCGCCGAGCATCAGGCCAGCGACAATGCTGCCGCCCAGATAGCCCAGAAATGCCGGTACCGCGATATTCATGAAAAGTACCAGAGCCAGGTAGTGTTTGTGCTGCCACTGCAGGATGGGGTCTTTTTGCAGGTCCTTGATGTTGGAGAAATCCTGCGAACCACTGGGGTAGTTGTGCAGAATCCAGCCGATATGGGAGAACCAGAAACCGCGGCCAGCTGAGTACGGATCCTTTTCATTATTGTCTACAAAGGCATGGTGTCGGCGGTGGTCGGACGCCCAGTTGAAGACATCATTCTGCAGAGCGCAGGCGCCACCCACGGCGAACAGGAAACGCAATATCGGGTGTGCCTTGTACGCTTTGTGAGACCAGAGGCGATGGTAGCCAGCGGTGATGGAGATGCCGCAGAACCCCATCAGCAGGACAAAAACCGCCCAGTCATAGACGCTGTAGCCATACGTGAAGCCATACCAGGGTACCAGGGTAACGGCAAACAGCGGCGTCAACGTGAACAGGATCATATTGGTCCAGTTGACAGGCGCATTATCCCAGGCGTCTGCATTTGACGAGTCTGCGGCGCTCTGTGACGAAGATTGTTGGGGAGAAGGTTGACCGGTCAAGACGTAATGCCTCCTGAGTTACCGCTGATGCAGATTGAATGTTTGACAGGGGCGACCGCGAAGGAACTCCAGCTCGCCAGCTGTGTCGAATTTTCACAATAGTATAGACAGTTATTTTCTGCAGATTATTACATGACTCGCGAGATATTATAAGACTGCTGGTTGCGCACCCAGCTCCCAATGTCCCTGAAACTGGCTGGAGTGGCCGCCCTGACCACGGTATCATGGCAACACGCCGTGATATTCTTCGGCAGTATCAGCCATTGTTATAGTCAGGGGAGGCGACAAATGTCTACAGAAGCGAAATTGATCGATCTGCAAACCCGGTTTGCCTTTCAGGAAGACAGCATTCAGGCATTGAATGATGTGGTTGCTGGGCAACAGAAACAGATCGAAATGCTCACGCGCGAACTGAGTCTGCATCGGGACAAATTGACGGAGCTGATGCAGGCGCAGTCAGAGCGAATGGTTCACTCAGGCGCCATTGATGACAGACCGCCACATTATTAAGTATGTCCGCTGCGTTTCAGCCCTGAACGGCGGCCACATCGTCCGCCTGCAGGCCTTTGTCGCCCTGGCTGACGCTGAACTCAACGCGTTGACCGTCTTTCAGAACCCGGTGGCCCTCGCCGCGTATTGACCGGAAATGCACAAAAACATCATCACCGCTGTCGCGGGTAATGAAACCAAAGCCTTTACTGGCGTTAAACCATTTGACACTGCCCAGTTCGCGGGGAGCGTTGCTGCTACTGCGGTTGCTGTCAGCCTTGTGTCGGCGTGCGGGTTTACGTTTTCCGGATTTGGCTGGTTTGCTGCCAACCTGAGCCAGCGCAGCTGTTGCCAGGCAGGCCAGGAAGATCAGGCCGGTGATAAAAACTGGATTGTTGATCAGGGGGTGCAGGAAAAATACGACCGGGATGCTGATCAGGGTGATAAGAATGGCGGAAATAAGGGTTTTGCGAAACATGTGTAATCTCTTGGTGGGGCCGGTGATGAAGCCCGGTACAGCGTGATGAATTTTAATTTTTATTTTTTGAAGCAGCCCGGATTGTACCTGTATCTCCCGCCAAATCAATAGTCTATGTTTGAACCGGGATGGTTCATGTGGTCTGTTGTGATCAGCAGCAGGAATTACCATGCCGTTAAGTCTGGATTCAGCTGTCGCGCCTTACTCTGACAATCGAATCAGGACAATAATGAGGTGTGCTATGAAAAAGTCTGACGGGAAAGGGAAAAAAGCGGTCGGCATGTTGGGTCTCGGCGCCGCTGTTTTGTGGATGTCATCATCGGCGCTGGCGCAAACCCAGTATGTTTATGCCGATGTGCTGGAGTCGCGGCCGATTTACCAGGCAGTTACCGTGTCTGCGCCTCGGGAAGAATGCTGGCAGGAACAGGTACAGGTCAGGGATTCGCATCGTTCCGGCAGTCGGACGCCAGCGTTGATCAGCGCTATTGTTGGCGGCGCGATTGGCAACGCGGTGGGCAATAACAGTTCCAGTCGCAAGGTAGGCACTGTCGTAGGCGCTGTCTTGGGGCACTCAGTCGGCCGTGATATAGTGGCTGCCAACAGTCGTCACGAACCCGCCCGCTATGAAACCGTGCAGCATTGCAAGGTTGTTGACGAATACTACGATGAAGAGCGGCTGATGGGTTATCAGGTCAGATACCGGTACAACGGTGAAGACTTTTCTGTCCGGATGGACGATGACCCGGGTGAGCAGATCCGCTTGCGGGTGCAGGTTGAACCAGTGCGCTGAAGGCCTCGGTGGCGGGTTTGGCTGCCTGGCCAGTGGTGCCGGTTTTACAGTCAATGCCAGTCATTTTCAGTGGGGTTATATGAAGTTGCCAGTTTTGCTAAAGGATCATCGACGAAGCATCCGACAGTGTGTGTTGTCGTGCACTCTGGGTTTGCTGGCCAGTGTTGTTGTGATTGCCTCGCCGGTGATGGCAGTGGCGTCACAGCAGGGTGAGCAGGCCAGTGAGCAGTCAGGTCCGGTGAATCAGGAGCAGGCACTGGAAAGAGTACGAGCCATTTTTCCCGGTACCGTCATCAGTATCAACCAGGTCCGCCAGGACGGCCGTCTGCGGTTTCGGGTGAGACTGGATAACGAGGGCAACATCTACACAGTATTTGTAGATCAGGCGACAGGTGCGCTAAGCAGGGAGTAGAACATGCGGTTGTTGGTCGTCGAAGATGAAAGCCTGTTGCGGCAGCAACTGAAATCGGGACTGGAGCGTGCGGGTTATGTTGTCGATGATGCTGCGGACGGTGTTATCGGCCTGTATCAGGCCACCGAATATGAATACGATGCCGCCATTATTGATCTGGGTCTGCCAAAACTTGATGGCATCAGTGTCATCCGGCAATTACGTGAGGCCGGCAAGCGGTTCCCGGTGCTGATACTGACTGCCCGCGGCGACTGGCAGGACAAGGTGGCAGGACTGGATGCTGGCGCGGATGATTATGTTGTCAAACCTTTCCGCCTGGAGGAGATTCAGGCTCGTCTGAATGCTCTGCTGCGACGTGCTGCGGGGTTTGCGAGTCCGACAATTACGTGCGGCCCCGTGCAACTGGACACTTCCGCCAAACGGGTGAGCGTCCATGGCGCTAATGTCGAGCTGACTGCTTATGAGTACAAGACGCTGGAATATCTGATGCTGCACCCGGACCAGGTCATATCCAAGGCTGAACTGACCGAACATCTTTATGCGCAGGATTACGACCGAGACAGCAATGTGCTGGAAGTTTTTGTGCGACGCCTGCGACAAAAGCTGGATCCCGAGCAGACTCTGCAACCGATTGAAACTGTGCGTGGCCAGGGTTATCGAATGCGGGCACCGGATTGACATGGTGACGGCCCGTCTCGGTGGCTATTCCCTGCAGAGTCGACTGCTGGTCGCCGTTACGATATTACTGACGGTATTTCTGGGCCTGACCGGGGCGGTGCTTGACCGGGCTTTTCGCAACAGTCTGGAGACGGGTGTTGCCGAGCAGCTTCAGGTGCAGATTTATGTCCTGCTGGCGGCGGTTGATGAAGCCGATGGCAACTTCTATTTCCTGTCTCTTATACACATCTGACGCTGCCGACGACTCCTTACGTGTA
>OJBX01000254.1_pt1 | contig 30734 bp, 23 predicted proteins | sample 1590751 | NCBI WGS metagenome assembly OJBX01 (sample SAMN05416780, study PRJEB24817) | seawater metagenome | isolation source: Sea water | place: Canada:Atlantic | collected 2013-07
ATTTCTGCCTGTCTCGTGGGCTCGGAGATGTGTATAAGAGACAGGTCCTCGACCGTGCTCATGTTGTGGCCGGTTAACACCGCCAACGGTATAACCTCGGAAAACTGCCGGCGAGCCGCCAATTTCTGTATATGTGGCAGCAGTCGCTCACGATTTTCGATCTGATCACACTTGTTTATCAACAGCAGCACGGGCACTTTGATATGTTCAAGTGCCTGCAGAACCATTTCATCTTCTTCATTAAATATCAGTCGTTCCACCATGAAAAGAACTACATCCACGTCTTTCAGAACTTCAGTGACAGTGGCATTCATGGCACGATTAAGTGCTTTCTTCTGGTTACTGTGCAGGCCCGGAGTATCAACATAAACGAACTGTGTGTTGCCTTCAGTTTTTATGCCGGTGATACGATGACGTGTTGTTTGCGGTTTTCGCGAGGTAATACTGATTTTTTGTTCCAATATGTGATTGAGCAATGTCGATTTGCCGACATTGGGGCGCCCTACAATTGCAACGAACCCGCAACGGGTATCTTCATGCTCAGCCATTATCAGCCATTGCCTCTGGTTTGCGATTTGTGTTGTGTGCTATTCACCGGTCTTACCCTGAGTCTGTTTTTCCTGAAGCAGCACCAGCGCCTGTTTTGCCGCCTGTTGCTCCGCCAGTCGCCTTGAACGGCCGGTGCCGCGGGTTTTCTTCGTTAGCAGGGCTATGCTGCAAGACACGTCGAACTCCTGATCGTGTTCTTCGCCCCGTACCGCAACAACCTGATAATCCGGTACCGGAAGTGCGGCAGCCTGTAGCAGTTCCTGCAGTCGTGTTTTGGGGTCCTTGCTAGCGCCATCAGTCGGATCGTGTTGTAAGCGACTCTTCAGAAGCTTCAGGATACACCCGCGACAGGCATCAGTACCACCGTCCAGATAGATTGCACCCAGCATGGCTTCCAGCGCGTCACATAGAATAGAGTCGCGCTCATGACCGCCACTTTTGCGCTCGCCCTGCCCTAGCACCAGCAATTCTCCCAGGCTCAGAGACCGTGCAAGTGTTGACAGGGTTTCCCGATTGACCAATGCAGCCCGCAGTTGACTGAGGTCGCCTTCAGGTGCGTCAGGATACAATTGGTACAGTGCTTCGGCGACAATAAACCCCAACACGGCATCGCCCAGGAATTCGAGGCGCTGATTGTGATGCTTTTCGGCACTCCGATGCGTCATGGCGAGCATCAGCAGAGAAATATCATCAAAGCGATAGCCCAGTTTGGCCTGAAGTTCCGATAGTGCCTGGTTTGAAATTCGCATTGTCCCCACCATGTCATCAATATCGATAACAGGATTGGTGTCGCCGATCAGTAAATTCGCTGATTGCGGCTGAATGTCGGAAGGTTAAGGCCGGGGTCTTTATGCATCCAGATGGCAAACGCTTTACCAACGATGTTTTCTTCCGGCACCGGGCCCCAGACCCGGCTGTCCGCGCTGTTGTCGCGATTATCACCCATCATGAAATAGTGACCCGGTGGCACCACCCAGCTGGTTCTGCCACCGCCGCGACCGCCCTGCGTGATGATTTGCGCGCGGTGTGGAATGTCACCCAGAGTTTCGTTAAAGACAACACCCGAACGCATGCCACCAGCAGTTTCGACGGAAATCTCGTCAACAATATCGATATCGACCAGGTCGCCATTGACCCGCAGAACCTTGTTTTCGTACTCAATGGTATCGCCTGGCAAACCCACCACGCGCTTGATGAAATATGACTCATCATGGGGCGGTATGAACACCATGACTTCGCCACGCTCCGGTTCATTGTTGGCAACAATTTTAGTGCCAAGCACGGGCAGTCGCAGGCCATAGTGGTATTTGTTGACGAGGATAAAATCGCCCACTTCCAGTGTCGGGATCATGGAACCTGACGGAATCTGGAAGGGCTCAACCAGAAAAGAGCGCAGCATCAGGACAATAAAGAGGACCGGGAAAAAAGACTTGGCATATTCGACAACAACCGGCTCTTCAGTTTTTTCGGCCTCTTTGCGGGCCTTGGCAAACAACAGGGCATCGAGCAACCAGATAAAGCCACAAATCGCGACCAGTATAACGAGGACCAGCGAAAAATCGATATCCATTACCTGTTCATCCTTAACTATCCACTTTAAGTACGGCGAGGAACGCTTCCTGCGGGACCTCTACGTTACCCACTTGTTTCATGCGTTTTTTGCCGGCCTTCTGTTTCTCCAACAACTTCTTCTTTCGTGTTATATCACCGCCGTAGCATTTGGCGGTAACATTCTTACGCAATGCCTTGACGGTCTGTCGTGCCACAATCTGCCCGCCGATAGCTGCCTGAATGGCAACATCAAACATCTGCCGGGGGATCAACTCCTTCATTTTTTCTACCAGCGATCGCCCTTTGCTTTGTGCCTGGTCGCGATGCACGATCAGGGCTAACGCATCCACCCGGTCGCCATTGATCAACACGTCGAGACGCACCAGGCCAGCGGTCTGAAACCGGATAAAATGGTAGTCGAGTGAGGCATATCCACGACTGGCTGATTTCAGTTTGTCAAAGAAATCCATGACCACTTCAGCCATTGGCAATTCATAACTCAGTGATACCTGGTTGCCGATAAACTGCATATCACGCTGTACACCGCGACGGGCAACACACAGATTGATGATGTTGCCGAGGTATTCCTGAGGCACCAGCATACTGGCAAGTACGATTGGCTCGCGGGTTTCGATAATGGAGGCCACCGGCGGCAAAGATGACGGGCTTTCAACACGCCGAACTTCGTCATTGCGCATGACAACTTCGTATACCACCGTCGGGGCGGTGGTAATCAGATCAATGTCATATTCGCGTTCGAGTCGCTCCTGAATGATTTCCATGTGCAGCATGCCCAGGAAACCGCAGCGGAAACCGAAGCCCAGCGCATCCGAACTTTCAGGTTCATAGAACAATGAGGCATCGTTCAGCGTCAGTTTTGCCAGCGCATCCCGGAAGTCTTCAAAGTCGTCCGCTGATACCGGGTACAATCCGGCATAAACCTGCGGTTGAATGCGACGAAAGCCTGGCAGCATAGGTGCGTCCGGCGTAGAGGCAAGGGTAATTGTATCGCCTACCGGGGCGCCCTGAATCTCCTTGATACCGGCGATGATGTAGCCGACCTCGCCCGCCTGTAGCATGGGCATGTCATGGCGTTTGGGGTCAAAATAACCGACATGATCAACCAGGTGGGCTTTGCCGATGGTCTTGGTGATGATCTTGTCACCTTTCTTCAGCGTCCCCTGTTTGACTCGTACCAGAGACACGACGCCAAGGTAATTGTCGAACCAGGAATCAATGATCAGAGCCTGAAGCGGCGCATCTCGATCACCCGCCGGCGGCGGGACCAGCCGGACAAGTTCTTCCAGGATATCGGTGATGCCCATACCGGTTTTGGCACTGGCACTGACCGCAGCAGACGCATCAATACCAATGATTTCCTCAATTTCCTTGCGCACCTTGTCTGGGTCCGCCTGCGGCAGATCCATCTTGTTAAGCACCGGAATGACTTCAAGACCCTGCTCGATGGCGGTATAACAGGTGGCAACTGACTGAGCTTCCACACCTTGACCGGCATCCACGACCAGCAATGCACCTTCGCAGGCGGCAAGAGAGCGTGATACCTCATAGGAAAAGTCGACGTGACCGGGCGTATCAATAAAATTAAGTTGATACCGCTGCCCGTCCTGAGCGTCGTAAAACAGAGTGACGCTTTGTGCTTTGATCGTGATGCCGCGCTCGCGTTCGATATCGAGAGAATCCAATACCTGCTGCGCCATCTCACGCTGAGTCAGCCCACCACAATGTTGAATGAAGCGGTCTGCCAGGGTGGATTTACCGTGGTCAATGTGCGCGATAATGGAAAAGTTGCGGATGCGGCTTAAATCAGTCACGTAAGAAAATCACCAGTCAATCGAGAGGCGCCAAGTCTACATGATCTGCTGTGTCCTGTCAGGAGGTTTCGCGCAGGACAACAGCAGAAACCGGGCTCAGAGTAGCTCAACCACGAGAGTGGTACCGCGGCCATCACGGACAACCCTGACCGGGACAAAGCCGTTTTCGGGCAGTGATTCCATGACCCGGTTGAAATCGGCGACGTTGCGCACCGGTTGATGGTTGAGCGCGACAATGGCGTCACCTGTTGCCAGCCCTGCCCTTCGGCCGGGACCATCGCGTAACTGCTCAATCTGCACGCCTCCCTGAGCCAGAGCAGGCACCTCGCCCTGTAAGCCAGGGTCGAGCTCACCGACGCTGAGTGCCAGGCTGTTACCGCGAGGGGCGGCCGGTCTTTCTCCACCAAAGGCCTGGTCGCTACCAGGCAGAGCACCCACAACCACCGGCAGCTCTAGCGTGTCCCCGTCTCGCATGATGGTCAGGTCAGCCGATGACCCTGGTCTGATCTGACCGACATAAAACGGCAATTGCGAAGACTGTTCGATGGTAATGCCATTAAACGCCAGAATAATATCGTTGTTCTGCACGCCGGCTTCCTCAGCCGGGCTACCGGGTTGCACTTCATCGACGAAGGCGCCATACGGCCTGGGCATGTTGAATGCCATCGACAGAGCATGATCAACATCCTTGATCAGCACGCCCAGCAAACCACGGCTGACAGATCCGCTCTCGCGCAACTGTTCGAGCACATTGAGCGCCATATTGCTGGGAATGGCGAAGGAAATACCGTTAGAACCGCCAGTGCTGCTCAGGATCTGGGAATTGATGCCAATAACCTCGCCTTCAAGATTGAATAGTGGGCCGCCGGAATTGCCCTGATTGATAGCAACATCGGTCTGGATAAACGACACATAGTTGGCGGGCCCGCGGGACGGTACATTACGTGATTTTGCGCTGACAATACCCGCCGCTGCGGAAAATTCCAGGCCAAACGGCGAACCAATCGCCAGTACCCATTCCCCCACTCTCACTTCTTCCGAGTCGCCAAAGCTTACCGAGCGCAAGCCTTCTGCATCGATCTTGATCAATGCAACGTCAGACAGTTCATCGGTGCCAATAATTTCGGCGGTATACTCCCGCCTGTCGGTCAGCGTCACAGTGATCGAGTCGGCGTTGGCGACAACGTGATGATTGGTAATGATATAACCGTCACTGCTCATGACAAAGCCGGATCCCACGCCACCGCGGGGACGCCCGGGCATCGCTTCCGGATCCATGGGAGGCGCACCGTCAGGGCGCAACTGACGCAACAATTCTTCGATATCCCGCTGTTCGGCGCCGGATCGCTGCGGCGCCTGCTGGCGTGTGGTGATATTGACGATTGAAACCGAGTTCTCAGCCACCAGAGACGCAAAATCCGGCAGGTTGGCGCTGGCCTGCAGACTTACTGTGGCTGTCAGCAACAGCACGGACAACATCAACAACTTTCTCATCTATAAACTCCCGTTACAGCCCTGGCCGCGTCTTTCCGGCCAGCACCAGACAACAATCTAGTGCAAACATACCGCGTTGCGCGCACAGGTTCAACGCACAAAACCAGCCGTACACAAAAAAGCCCCGGCCAGTCTGCGGTTCAGGCGATTGCCAATAAACCAGAGACCCGATCAGGGCTGCTTTGTATTTCAGTTAAGGTATTCAGTTCAGCTTCGTTTATCGCTGCTGTGGCTCGCGTTCGACCTCCTGCAACAACTCTCTGTCAGACACAGGGCGCAATTGCGGGGAATCCAGCAGAACATTGTAAGGTACTGACTGTGACTCAATTCGTGCCGGAATGGTCACACTGCGAATATAATCATTCAGACGCTGTTGCGCATCGGCATCCACCGCCAATTGCTGGTTGTCGTTGCCAGAAGCACTATCAGACGCGACTGTCGGCATTGCATCTCCCGCCCCGGGGCCCTGCAGCACAGCCTGCATGCCAATGAATACCGCAAATGTCACCGACGCCGCTACTGCGAACCGGGTCGCGTTACGCGCCCAGCCTGTCAGACCGGAACCCGGTGTCGACGCTTGCTGAGAATAGTCGGAAGACAACGGACCGTCCTGCACCAATGACGCCTCAATACCATCCATCACCCGGCTGCTAAAATCAGGTGATAAGGCTGAGCGTAGCGGATCGGGCTGCATGGCCGCGCGGACAAGACCAAAACGCTCCCACTCTGCCAGCAATTGCGGTTTCTGCTCGATACGCTTTAGCAGACGCCGCAGTTCAAAATCACTAAGCTCATTGTCCATCAGGGCCGACAGGGCCTCGCGGTCGAGCAGATCTTCTGAACCCGATTCATTGTGCTGTGTGTCGTTATGCTTCATGCAAAAGCCCACCTCGCCAATTTTTGCCATATTCCTAAGACCACAATCCCTTCGATGAGTTCCCAATAAAACCCGAAATCTGTCAAAAATCTGACCAAAATTATAAAGTCTTTGTATTCAAGACCTTAAGAGCTCCTTGATGCGCTTATCAATAGCTTCACGAGCGCGAAATATACGTGACCTGACAGTGCCGACAGGACAATCCATGATGGCAGTGATGTCTTCGTAACTCAGTCCGGAAAATTCGCGCAGTGTAAACGCGGTTCTCAGCTCTTCCGGCAGCTCTTCAATCGCCTTGTTGATCACCCGGCGCATATCTTCCTTTTCCAGGTTCGCATCAGGTGTATCCATTTCGCGCAGCATACTGCTGTCATCAACCTGTTGCGCATCTTCCATGTCAACATCGGTGCTGGGCGGTCTGCGACCGCGCGACACCAGATAATTCTTTGCCGTGTTCACCGCAATCCGGTACAACCAGGTATAGAACTGACTGTCGCCACGGAAGCTGGGCAAAGCACGATAGGCCTTCAGAAAGGCTTCCTGCGCCACATCTTCAGCCTCATGGGGATCTTTCACAAAACGGCTGATCAAGCCCAGGACTTTGTGCTGATAGCGCAGAACCAGCAACGTAAATGCCTGTTTGTCATCCTTGAGAACCCGTTCAACAAGCTGGTTATCTGAATCCTGATTTTTCATACGTCCATTACGAGCCTAAATATAAACCGCTGACAATTCCCGGCTCCTGGAACTTTGACACAATCGTCGTCACAAACATGCATCGCCACAAAGATGGCCGATCCGTCAAATTTGCGCCATGGGCACCTACCTAAAGTTGACCACAACAACAGCAGACCACAGGGATTTGCAAAAGTTCTCAGAGTCTATAGAATTCTTCATCCTCGCACCACTTCGGATGCCCACACATCGTGTATGACTTTGATATCCTGATTATCGGCAGTGGTGCTGCCGGGCTCAGTCTCGCGCTCAAAACCGCTGAATTTGCCCGCGTCGCCGTCCTCAGCAAAGGCTCGCTCAGTCAGGGTGCAACCTATTGGGCACAGGGTGGCATCGCGGCCGTTCTGGACGAACATGACAGTGTTGATGCCCATATTGCTGATACCCTGGATTCAGGCGCCGGCCTGTGCAACGAAGACATGGTTCGCCATATCGTGGAGCACAGCGAGGGAGCCATTGCCTGGCTTGTTGAGCAGGGTGTTCCGTTTACCTTGCAGAGCGCTGACGAGGCCGGCGCCGGTGCTGCCTCTGAACCCCTCAATCGCGACAACTTGAAACCACTGCATCTCACTCAGGAAGGCGGTCACAGCCACCGACGTATCATCCATGCCACCGATGCCACCGGGCGAGCTGTTTTTGAAACCTTGCGTGACCGCGCCCTGAGTCATCCCGGCATAACACTGTTCGAGAACAGGTTGGCCGTTGATGTTATCACTCGGGAGAAGTTAGGGCTGAAAGGCAGTGGCTGCATTGGTGCTTACGTTTACTGTAAAGAAGAAGAAAAAGTAGAGTTGTTCCGAGCGCGATTTGTTGTACTGGCCAGCGGCGGTGCCAGCAAAGCCTACCTGTATACCACTAACCCGGACAGCGCCACGGGTGATGGCATTGCCATGGCCTGGCGTGCCGGCTGCCAGGTGGCCAACATGGAGTTCAATCAATTCCATCCCACCTGTCTCTATCACCCGCACGCGCGCTCCTTCCTGATTACTGAAGCACTCAGAGGTGAAGGTGCCACCCTTGAACTGCCCGATGGCACACGGTTTATGCCGGCGTTTGACAGCCGCGGTGAACTGGCCCCACGCGATATCGTTGCCCGCGCCATCGATCACGAAATGAAACGTCTGGGCTGTGATTGCGTCTACCTGAATATTACGCACAAGCCGGCAGACTTTGTGATCAAACATTTTCCGACCATTTATTCCAGGTGCCTGGATTTTGGTATCGATATAACCAAAGACCGGATACCGGTCGTGCCGGCAGCACATTACACATGCGGCGGTGTTGTTGTCGACAAACTCGGACAAACCAGCATCACCAACCTTTATGCCATCGGTGAAACCAGTTGTACCGGGTTGCATGGCGCCAACCGCATGGCCAGCAACTCATTGCTGGAATGTTTTGTACTGGCTTTTGGCGCTGCCGAAGACATACGCTCCCGTATGGGTGCCACGGCACCGGCATCTGAAAGCATTCCGGATTGGGATGAAAGCCGTGTTACCCGCTCGCACGAAGAAATTGTGGTATCGCACAACTGGGATGAGCTGCGCCGCATGATGTGGGACTACGTTGGCATCGTCAGAAGCGATCGACGCCTGCATCGGGCCCACAAACGCATCCAGTTACTGGAACAGGAAATCCAGGAACATTATCGCTATCACATGATTTCCCGGGACCTGCTCGAACTTCGTAATCTGGTACTCGTGGCACGGCTCATAATTGAATCAGCCTTGCAGCGCAAGGAAAGTCGTGGCCTGCACTACACGATTGATTACCTGGAGACACTTGCGGACGCCAGAGACACGGTGTTGACACCTCATCAGAAGCGATCGTGAACCTGATCCGAAGCGTGCTGCAAGGAAACTGACAGAAGCCAGATGCGCAAGCGGCGCCGGCACTCGGTATCACAACAATCAGGCAATACGACTAAGTAGTATGGCTGTTTGTCGCTCCAAGCTTTCCGATGGAATTTAACAATCTGACACCAGGGCACACAATACAACTCGCTGATGGCCACCGGAATCCTGCGCCTGTTGCAGAGCTCTATGACCGTCTCTGAGGCATCTGCTTCAACGCCCACCACACCTGTGCCCTTGCCTGCCAATCCGCAACGCAAAAGCTTGATCAGATGCAGGACCAGACATACTGAAAGCAACACCTGTAGCCAGACCGGTACTGCGCTGACAGCCAGCGCAACAAAGGCCGCGCCGTGCAGAACATAATACCCGACTCGCAGAAGTACGGAGGGTCTGGCCCGGAACAAAAACAACACTAATGTGGACGACGAACGCCTGATGCTGCATATTCACGAATTCTGACGACCAGCGCCTGTATGGCAGGGTCCGGGTGAGTAGCACGCTCGACCAGGCAGGCAAACAGATCCTGATCCTCTTCTTCCAGCAGTCGTTCGTAAAGCTGCTGCTCGGCGGGCTCTAGCGAGTGCAGCAGGTTCTCCGCAAACGGCAGGAGCAATATATCGAGCTCCCACATACCGCGGCGGCTATGCCAGAGCATTTTCTTGTAAGCAATATCTGATACCATGATTCTTCCTATCTTATGTGGCAGGCCAGCCCCTGACCATAAAGGGATTTTAAACGAATTCTCTGATTTTTACCGGATTAAGACACTATGCCTGATAACACAGGGCCTGAACATGACCAGGCCGCCTCCATCACCGATGGCAAGGCACAACCTGACGCGGTGACTGAATCCAGTCGGCAGCCATGGTTGACGCAATTACATGACGTCGACATCATTTCCGTGTCCGGTGCTGACAGCGAACGATTTCTGCAGGGCCAGCTTAGCTGCAACATGTCACAGCTTACCGACAGTCACTCGCTCAGAGCAGCGCTGTGCAACCTGAAAGGACGTGTCATTGCCGATCTGCGGGTGCTCCGCCTGGACCAAAGCATATTGTTGATGTGCAGCGCCGGAATGGCGGATATCGTACTGACGACACTAACCAAATACAGTGTTTTTTTTAAGACTTCCCTGCAGAAAGTCAGCGATCATTATGTGGTGCTGGGAGTTGCCGGTGCTGACAGCGAAAGCCTTCTTGCCTCCTGCGGCGTCAGTTGTCCGCAAACACAGGATGCCTGTACCCAGATTGGCGGCGGCGTTGTGGCGAGAATTCAGGAGGCGCCCGCTCGGTTCTGTTGCGTACTCAGCGACGCCCATGCAGAACTGGCAACGACACTGTCGTCCAGATTCGCATCAGGCTCGGAAGAGGACTGGCGTCTTGCAGATATCACCGCAGGCGTGGCTCACATTCGGCCGGGGCAGCAGGAATTGCACACCCCTCAGGTGTTGAACTATGACCTGAATGGCACAATTGATTTCAAGAAAGGTTGTTATACAGGTCAGGAAGTGGTCGCGAGAATGTATTATCGGGCCGAAGCAAAAAAACGCCTGCGCTATATTTCCTGGCCAACATCACAGGTAGAGCCGTCGGGCGGTGATGTCATCGACAGCATTGAACGGCCCTCAGGGCAAACCCATGCGCTTGCCATCATGCCCGTCAGTACTGAATGACAGCGCGCCTGGGCGGGAGTCAGAACCGGTATAGCTTCACATTCAGAACAGCGCCGGAGCCGGACAGTCCAGAATCTCGGCAATTATCTGGAAAAGTTCCTGTTCAATGGGTGTGACAGCATTGTCAGACTGGATACAGGCGGCAACTGCGAGCAACATGCTTTTTTTGTTGCGCAAATTCAGTTGCTGTAACTGGTCAAGCGCCCCTGACAGATCAGCTCTGCTGATTTTTATTATCGGCACAAGTGACTCTTCCGCCAGTTCAGGTATCTCTGATTGCAAACTGTCAGCAGCAGCCTGGAAGGCGGATAATGCAGCCGCGTCCTGTTGCCCTATCTGAGCCAGTACAGACAACAAGGTTTTGCAGGCATCGTTGCAATGTCGCAGGGAGCGCTTGCGAGCGCCTCTCAATTGACCTTGAAAAACTGGATGCAAGTGCTTAAGTACCAGGTAGTGACGCAGCCAGGCCTGCGGAGCAACGCCGGCAGAACCTTCCAGCACTGCAGCCATGTTGTGCTCAAACATGGTGTATTGAGCCGCACTGAGATGTCGTAGCGCTGGCAGTGCGATATTGATCAATGCCAACGGATCTCCTGCCGTCAGCCTGTCGCTATTATCTATCAGTTTTATCAGTTGTGGGTAAACGCCAGCATCGGCATCGCCCGGGTCAGGCAGACTATCTGCCTGTGACGTTTTATCGGCAGTACCATCAAGCAACAAAAAATAGACCAAAGCACGCGCACCATGAGGCTCATGGGCAGCTTCAACAAATACCGACGGTAATCGCTTCAACACTCGAACGGCTTCCGCCAGATCAGCCGAATCCGGGCTACCGGCACGCTGCAACGCGGCCATCGCAGCCACCTCCAGTAATACGTCACTGCGCTGTCGTTGTGCGGGAACCTGTTTGGCGCCAATGTCGCCTGCTCCGCTTGCTGGGTTCTGCGTCGAATGTTCGGTTGTCTGGGAAAAATCACCATCCCATTGTGGCTGCAATCGTTTTATACGTTGTTGCAGTGGCGGGTGTGTGGCAAACAAGGCCGCAAAAGACGTTTTCACGCCCTGGCTGAACAGGGCATGACTGATCTCGCGAGCTCCAGGGTTGTTTAGCTGAGAACCGGCATCATCAGATCCGATCTGTTTTAAGGCGCCTGCGATGCCATCGGCACTGCGGGTAAACTGCACAGCCGATGCGTCCGCCAGATATTCACGTTGGCGACTGACAGCCGATTTGATCAGGTTACCAAAGAAAGTGCCAGCGGCACCGATGACGATCAAACCCAGCCCGAGGAATACGATGCCGTTACCGTTTTTGCCACGCCTGCTCACACCCGCGCTTCGCATCAGATAATAGCCCATCACACCGAGGACCAGAATGCCGTGCAGCAAACCGATGAGCCGGATATTAAGCCGCATGTCACCGTGCAGGATATGGCTGAACTCATGAGCAATAACGCCCTGCAACTGGTCGCGTTGCAATTTGGTTATGGCGCCGCGGGTTATGCCAATGACCGCATCAGATGCCGAGTACCCGGCAGCGAAGGCGTTGATGGCACTTTCATCCAGGATATAAACCGGCGGCACAGGGGTTGAGGAAGCCAGCGCCATTTCTTCAACAATGTTGAGTATGCGCTGTTCATGAATGTCGTCGCTGCCAGGAACCAGCAGGCGTCCACCCAGGGATTCGGCAACACGCGCACCGCCATGGCGCAGACTGACGGTTTTGTAAAGGCTGCCAAAACCGACAACTGCTATGACCGCGAGGCTGATCACAGCAAACAATGCCGGCTCGACCTGCGTTATTGAGGATGTGTCACCCTGCTCCGTTGACGCCAGGCCCAGCGTCAGCAAAACCAGCGCATTGGTCAGTACTATGAGACTGATTACCGCTAGTGCAAACAGCAGAACCAGTCGTCCGGTTTTACGTCGCGCGATATCCTGGGCCTGGAAAAAATCCATGAGTGCTCCGAAAACAGTCAGAAACTGACTTTAGGTGCCTCTTGTATCTGTTCGCTGTCAGCAAACTCCAGTAGTGATGCATCGGCGCCATGTCCGAATACACCAGCAAACACGACAGGCGGGAAGCTCTGCTTGTAAGTGTTGTATGCCATCACCTGGTCATTGAAGGCCTGCCGGGCAAATGCCACCTTGTTCTCCGTGCTGGTCAACTCTTCAGTCAGCTGCATCATATTCTGACTGGCTTTCAGGTCCGGGTATGCTTCCATGACAACATTAAGTCTTCCCAGCGCACCGCCCAGTGCACCCTCCTGCGCCGCCAGTGATTGCATGGCAGCGGCATCACCCGGTTTTGCTGAGGCATCGCTGAGGCCTTGTGCAGCAGCATTACGCGCCGAAATGACCGCCTCAAGCGTGTCACGTTCGTGTGCCATGTATGCTTTTGCCGTTTCCACGAGGTTGGGGATCAGGTCGTAGCGACGTTTCAGTTGCACTTCGATCTGTGCAAATGCATTCTGGTAGCGGTTACGCAGACTGACCAGCTGGTTGTAGATCCCGATACCGTAAAAAACCAGGACCGCAATAATCACCAGCAAAACTATCGTTGTCACTTCCATACACTGTCTCTCCTTATTAACCAGGCCTTATCGATCAGGCGTCTTCCCGCCGCTGCTGAACAGCCCGGCTCGCGCCGCTGGCCGTTGAGGTGCTTACCGGCGTGGAGTGATCAGTGTATTTGTTTTCCAGCTTGTTAAGCAAGCGCGACACAGTTTGTGGCGACCCGGTGTTTCGGGCCAGCAGATCATAAACCACCGGTACAATAAACAGTGTCATCAATGTTGTCATCATTACACCAGAGAAAATGACCGTACCCAGCAGCACCCTGCTTTCGGAGCCGGCGCCACTGGCAAAGATAAGGGGCAATGCCCCCATCATGGTGGACAAGGCCGTCATCAGGACCGGGCGCAGACGCATGTCGCAGGCTTCCACCAGGGCTTCACGAAATTCCTTGCCCTCGTCGCGCAACTGATTGGCGAATTCAACAATCAGAATCCCGTTCTTGCTGGCGATGCCGACCAGAATGATCAGCCCAATATTGGTATAAATATTCAAGGTTCCGTCGGTCAGCAATAATCCGATCAGGGCGCCAAAAATCGCCAACGGTACGGTGGTCATGATGACGAGTGGATGCACAAAGCTTTCAAATTGAGCAGCCAGTACCAGGAACACCACCAGCAATGACATGCCAAAGATAAATGCCAGACCACCACTGGCTTCTTTCAGCTCCAGTGATTCACCTTTATAGTTGACCTGGGCATGCTCTGGCAGTTCGGTTAATACGGTCTGTTCAAGGAATGCCAGTCCCTCCTCCAGGGTCACGCCTGGCTGTAGACCTGCACTGAGTGTAATCGCGCGCATTCTCATATAACGATTCAAAGAATTGGGAGACGATGTGTTCTCTACCGTGATCAGGTTGGACAGGGGAATTAACTGTCCACTGCTGTCAGATCTGACATAGATATTGGTCAGATCATCTGGCGAGGCACGCTGACTTTCTTCAGCCTGCAGGATAACGTCATATTCCTCACCGCGATCAGCGAATGTGGTCACCCTGCTCTCGCTCATCATTGCCTGCAGCGTTCGTCCTATCGCCTGGATCGAAACGCCAAGATCAGCTGCTCTGGTTTTATCTACAGTCACAGTAAGGCTGGGACGCGTTTCCAGGAAGTCTGAATTTATGCGAGTGAATAACCCGCTATCTTCCCCACGCTCAATCAATACATCGCGCCATTGCACGAGCTCTTCGTAAGTACGGCCGCCAATCACAAATTGCACTGGTTGACCGCCACCACCACGCACCAGGCCAGAGCGCATGAACATCATGACCTGCAGGCCAGGCAGGTTTTGCCAGTCCGCAGCAAGTTCATTCATAACCTGCTGAGTCGGTTTCTCCCTGACTTCCCAGTCCGCCAACGCCATGATGGACATGCCACTGCTGACGCCGCTACCGCCACCAAAACCAGGCAGAATGGTGACACTGCTCCTTATTTCACCATTTTCAAGAAACGGCGTAACACCGTCTTGCATGTCATTAACCTGTTCCTGCATGTACGCCATGCTGGCACCTTCGGGGCCGCTCATGCGCACAAAAAACACGCCCTGATCTTCCTGCGGCGCAAACTCAGAAGGCATCTCCATCCACAACAAATAAACACATACGCCTACCAGCACGAGACTGGCCAGGATCGCATAGCGGATGACCAGAGCAAATTCCAGTGCCGCATGGTAACCGCGTTGGAGCCACCGGAAAACACGGTCGACTATACGTGTCAAAAAACTCTCGTGGGAGTGACTGTTTAGAAGCTTCGAGCTCATCATGGGCGTCAGCGACAAAGCAAGCACTGTCGAAATAACCACGGCCCCACCAATAGTAATGGCAAGTTCGTAAAACAGAATGCCCATATTGCCTTCCATGAACACAACCGGCACAAATACAGCCAGCAGCACCAGCGTGGTAGCAACGACCGCAAACCCTACCTGTCGCGCACCATTGTAGGAAGCCAGCAATGGCGGTTCTCCGGCTTCGACACGACGCTGTATGTTCTCCAGCACAACAATGGAATCATCCACAATCAACCCAACGCACAGAACCAGTGCCAGCAACGTAATCAGGTTTATCGTCAAACCAAACATCAACATCACCATGAAGGCTGACATTAAGCACACAGGAATAGTGACTGCGGGAATCAACATGCTGCGGAACGAACCCAGAAACATGTAGATGACCAGGCTGACAAGAATGACCGTCATAATGATGGTGCTGTAAACCGAATCAATCGCGTATTCGATGAACTCCGCATCGCTGTTGGATAACTCCAGTGTCATGTGATCTGGAAGCGAGGCATTGACACGTTCTGCGACAGCAATGGTATCGCGTAATATCTGCAGGCTGTTTGCGTTGGATTGCCTGACAATTCCAAGCCCGACAGCGTCAACTCCGTTACCACGAAACATGGCCCGATTACTGGCTGCTGCCAGCTCAACACGCGCCACTTCGTTCAACGTCACCAACTGCCCATCGTTGCCGCGACTGATGACCAGTTCCCGAAAATCATCAGGGGACTGATAGACCCGCTCTACACGAACACTGAACTCTCGCTCCAATGAGTCGACACGGCCAGCGGGTAACTCAATATTCTGGCGTCGCAAAGCAGACTCTACATCAAGCACCGTCAGGCCACGGGCTGCAAGCGCAACCCGGTCCAGCCATACACGCATGGCATAACCACCCGTGCCGCTGACCGAAACACCAGCGACACCGTCGATAACTGCAAACTGGTCAACAATATACCGGTCGGCATAGTCGTTAAGCTCCAGAAAGCTCATTTGTGTGCTTTGCAGGTTATAGTAGGCCATGGGTCGTGCGTCTGAATCCGCTTTGGCTATTTCGGGCGGGTCAACGCCCTCCGGCAAGCGACGTGTCACTCGTGACACCTTGTCTCGTATATCATTGGCCGCCTGATCAATGTCGCGGCTAACCGCAAATTCAACGGATACGCGTGAGCTGCCATCGCTACTGGAAGAGCTGATGGTCTGCACGCCTTCAACGCCATTTATCTGGTCTTCAATTAATTGTGTAATCTGGGCTTCTACAATTTCGGCGGAAGCGCCAGGATAACTGGTGCTGACCGACACCACCGGTGGGTTGGTCTCGGGGTATTCCCGTACCGGCAGTTCCATGAAAGAGAGAATGCCGAATGCAACCAGTAGCAAGCTGATTACCGCTGCGAATACCGGGCGTTTGACTGAAACGTCAGACAAAATCATTTTGCATTATCCTTTCAAAAGAAAACTGGCCGTTACTTGGGAATCGACACGGGCGAATGTCAAGACTGGTCTTCCGGGCCCGCGTTGGTGCCGGCTGCGCTGGTACTGGACTCGCCCGTGCTCATAATGCGAACCGCCTGACCGGGTCGAACCTGTGCAATCCCCTGCGTGATCACCCGTTGCCCCGGAATTACGCCTGACACCACTTCAGCCAGGCCCGGTTGCCTGCGCCCAATCTCTACTTCAACGCGACGGGCTGTGTTTTCTTCATCGACCACAAATACATACTGCCGCCCCTGACTCGGTATCAGCGCTGCCTCTGGCACCACAATGGCGTTGCGTTCGTTTAATGTCAGCCCGACTGTCAGTAACATACCCGGACGTAACACGCGGTCGCTGTTATCTATTTCGGCACGCACCTGCACAGACCGCGTGACCTCGTCGATACGCGAGCCAATGTTCTGTACACGTCCTTCAAAGTCCCGGCCACGGTAGACGATGCTGTTGGCTGTGACGCTCAGACCCGGTTGCAGTTGTGCAAAAAACACTTCCGCAATATTAAAATCGAGTTTGATCGTTGAGATGTCGTCCAGTGTGGTGATGACCATACTGGGCGTGACCAGTGTGCCTTCACTGATGTTGCGAAAGCCCAGCATGCCAGAGAACGGCGCACGAATAAGACGGTCATCCATATTCGCGGCAACCCCTTCGAGTCGGGCCTGTGCTGTGGCGAAGCGGGTTCGCGCGGCCTCCAGGTCTGTCTGTGAAATCAGGTTGGTTGCAATAAGGCTCTGCAGTCTTTCATATTGTCGACGGGCATCATCCAGTTCAGACTGGACTTCGGACAACCTGGCGGCCTCGGCGACGTTAGTCAATTCAACCAGTATATCGCCCTGTTCAACCAGATCGCCATCTTCGAAATGCACCGCAGTGACTGTGTCGGTTACTTTCGCGGTCAGGTTCACCGATTCGTTGGCCTGCGCTGTGCCAATGGATTCAACTTCATCTGCGAATGACTGCCGGGATACGACCGCCACCGTGACTGAGACCGGACCCATGCCTCCCCGCATCATGCCCGGTCCCCCACTGGTGGATTCCTGCGTTAACCGCGTATAAACACCATAGGACAGTGCCAATGCAGCCACTGCAAAAAGTATTACCAAAGGGTGGCGCAGGATAAATCGCAAAATCAGGCTCCAGGGCCATTAAGGCCAGATGAATCAGCAGTCTAGAAGGCAGGTTCAAACATCGCGTAGCATCCGTGAAAGCGCCATTCTAAGCAAGTTGCAACGGTAACAAAGTGTTACCAGCAGCGCTTTATGCGGCAAACAACATCGTAGGTACGACAGGCGACTTGTGGTAGATCTACCCGGCCAGCAAAGAAGCTGTCAAACAGACTCTGTAAACCGCTGCCACAACTCAAGAACTGCAGGAAAGCATGGAACAGCCTGCTCGCTGGCGGGCCCAGTCAGGGCGCCTGGCGGCGAATCGCTGATCCGCTTCGGCCAGGTCTGTGTACGGTTGCTTCAGCAAACGCAGTAAACTGTCAAACTCCGTCCTGTCACCCTGCTCCAGGCCATCAATGGCCTGCTGCACAAGGTAATTACGCAATACAAACTCCGGGTTCGCCGCCCGCATGTTGGCACGCCTGCTGTCTGAATCAGCAGCAAACTGCAGCAAAAACGTTTGGTAAGACTCTTGCCAGTCCCGGAACAATGGCCGGTTCTCTGGTACTACACCCGTTCTGTCACTTCCGGCGAGCGGATACAACGCTGGAGAAATTACATCGATTAGCGATACGGGCGACGAATCGTGCTGACAGGCATACTCAATCAGGCACCGATAAAAGATTGTCATATCGATAGCCTGGCTACACAACAGTCGCTCAAGGCCTCCCAGCAGCTCATCGAAGGACGGATGTTCAACAGCAGCAGCCGGTAAACCCAGCTTGCCTGCCATCATTTCTTTTCTGGCCCGCTCAAACTCGGCTGGCATCGCATTCAACATTGACTGTAATGTCTCGGCATCCTGGATCACCGGATTCAGTGCATTAGCCAGTTGAAAAAGATTCCAGCGCGCAACGGCAGCCTGCTGGCCAAAACGATAGCGTCGCTGCCCTTCATCTGTGGTGTTGGGTGTCCAGTCCGGATTGTAATCATCTATCCAGCCATAGGGCCCGTAGTCGATGGTAAGGCCAAGCACGGACATATTGTCGGTGTTCATGACGCCATGCACAAAACCCACCCGCATCCAGTGCGTCACCATATCCTGCGTAGACCGGCATACGCGTGCAAACCAATCGAGGTAGATGACTCTGCGCGCATCTTTGTCACTTTCTGACAGCCTGGTCGCTAGATCAGGGTGATCGGTGCTGATAACAAAGTTCAGCAGGGTTTCCAGCAAGTTGAGATCGCCACGGGCTGCCAGCAGTTCAAAGTGGCCAAAGCGCACGAACGAAGGTGCCACGCGACATACAATGGCACCCGGCTCTGCCTTTGGGTTGCCATCGTAGAACATGTCCCGGACGACACGGTCACCTGTCAACACCAGGCTCAGGGCGCGAGTTGTTGGCACGCCGAGATAATGCATGGCCTCGCTGCACAGGAATTCTCGTACTGAAGAGCGCAGCACTGCCCTGCCATCGGCCTGCCTTGAGAATGGTGTCGGCCCGGCACCTTTCAGTTGCAGCGTCCAGGCCTTTTCACCGGGGCCGATCACTTCACCCAGATTGATGGCGCGACCATCACCAAGTTGTCCGGCCCAGTTGCCGAACTGATGACCGCCATAAACACTGGCGTGAGGATCCATGCCCGGCAGCAATTCGTTACCAGACAATATCCGGGCAAGTTGTTGTTGATCACAATCGGCTGCAGACAGTCCAATCAATTCCGCCACATCCACGGACAGTGCCAACAGTGATGGCGCCTTCACGGGTGTGGGCTGCACTCTCGAAAACAGGGCGCCACTGACCTGACGACAGAAGTTTTCGTCAATTGAGTCGGCCGGCAGCTGACGACTAAAGCGATTGCTGAAGCGTAGCCTGTCCAGTCCACTTGAGTTACCAGTCAGGGCCATCTAGACGCTCTATCAGAGTTGCATTGGCGGTGCCGCCGCCTTCACAAATAGCCACCAGGCCATAGCGGACTTCACGGCGTTCCAGCTCGTGCAACAATGTGGTCATTAATTTGGCACCAGTGGCCCCCAACGGATGTCCCAGGGCCTGAGCGCCACCATTGACGTTCAGTCGCCGCAGATCGGCACCCAGTGCTTTGGCCCATGCCAATGGCACTGACCCAAACGCCTCATTGACTTCATACAGGTCAATATCGTCGATAGTCAGATCAGCCCGATCAAGCAGTTTTTCGGTGGCCGGAATGGGCCCTTCCAACATGATCTCGGGATCGGAGCCTACCACTACCAGGGTATGAATTCGTGCCCGCACCGGCAGGTTGTATTTCTCCACCGCCCGGCGGCTGGCAATCAACAGCGCCGCAGAACCATCGGCAATCTGACTGGCAGTACCGGCGGTTATCACGCCATCTTCAAACAGAGTCTTGAGCCCCTGCATTGACTCGATACTGGCGTCATACCGAATGCCTTCGTCCAGAACATGGGTTTCAATACCACCATCAGCTAATGTCACTTCAACAGGCACCACTTCGCGCCGGAAATGGCCGTTGCTTGTGGCTGCCGACGCGCGCTGGTGACTCAGCACGCCAAACTTGTCCAGCTCTTTGCGGCTGATATGGTATTTCTGGGCGAGTAGCTCAGCACCGTTAAACTGACTGAACTCAATGCCGGGGTACAATTCATCGATGCGTTCGCCGCGCGGTATGCCCCGTCCCTTATCCAGTGTGTCATTGATGTTGGAGCCGATAGGAACCAGACTCATGCTTTCAACACCACCGCAAATCACCAGATCCTGCGTTCCGGACATGACCGCCTGAGCGCCAAAATGAATCGCCTGCAATGAGGAGCCGCACTGGCGATCAACAGTAACGCCCGGCACCGATACGTCCAGTCGCGAGGCCAACGCCACATTACGTGCCAGATTACCGGCCTGAGCTCCAATCTGGCTGACGCAGCCAAAGATGACATCATCCACGGCATGAGTTGGCAGCGCTGTTCGATCCAGCAATTCATCAACCACGGCAGCGCCGAGGTCGATCGGATGAATGCCACTCAGTTTCCCATTGCGGCGGCCACATGCCGTCCTGACAGCGGCAACAATATACGCTTCGCCCATGTTGTTCTCCCCAACTAAATTATGTGTCCCATCCAGCGTCCGCCAAGCATAACACCGGCCCACAATACCAAGGAAGCGATGCCGGCGAGACGAATTGACAGGGGTATGTTGCGGTCCCAGCCCTCAGCAAGACGGACACTGCGGTGATGAAATATCAACATGTTTACACCGGCCATCAACATCAACAGCATTTTCCACTGGAACGCCGGATTTAGTACATGAGCACTGGCCCGCGTGATAAAGAGGCCAATACCGGTGATGGTGGCCACACTAAAAGCCAGCCAGATCCAGGGCAGAAAGTCCCGACTCAGTAATCGATATGGATAAACCCGTGCCGCAACGCCAGCCAGGCGCAGATCCAGCATCAGCAGTGCCCCCAGCATCAATGTGATACTGATGACGTGTAGTGAATTGAACAGAGGAAAAAGCCAAGTCGCGCCAATCTGTTCGGCCAGCCATGTGTATTCAAGATTTAACCAGAATTCGTGCTGCAACATAGATTTATCCCGGCCAGAACAGATAGTCGGCGTATGCGATCCAACGACCCGACATGGCTGTCATCAACCAGGCCATTAGCGCTAACAGTGCCACCAGTTTTATTGGCCAGTGCTGATGCTGTGCAGTGCCATTGCGGTAACTGCGCCAAAGAACTGCGGTTAGCAGCAAGGCCAGACACAAAAAGCCGGCTTTGTAGAGGAAAACCGGGTTATTGAGATAACGCTGCGGTCGCGCGAGCAGGAACGGCAGGCCACTGAACAGCATGACCGGTAGCGCGCAAAATAACCAGGGAAACAGACGCTGCATCATTTCCTGAGGCGACTGTCGGCGCCCGGCCAGGTTCAACAGACGCAGATTGATCATGATCGCAGAGGCCATCAACATAGCCAGTCCAAGCAGGTGAATGGTTTGCAGGATGGGAGGCAGCCCCGGTACTGAACTCAGCAGCTTTATGCTCAATTCCGTCATGGCAGCTTCGTATACTGACCTGCCAGCAAGCTGGCGGCTTCATGTTCCGGCATGGGGCGGGCGAAGAAATAGCCCTGCGCTACACGGCACTTCAAGGTTTGCAGCATTTCTACATGCTGCTGCGTCTCCACGCCTTCGGCGATAATGGCAAGGCCCATGTTTTCGCTTAATGACAGAATTGATTTGACCAGCCCGAGTACGCCTTTGTCAGTTGTCATATTGCGCACAAAGCTTTGATCAATTTTAAGTGTCGACACCGGATACTGGTGCAGATAACTCAATGACGAGTAGCCGGTACCAAAGTCGTCTATGGCTATCTGCATTTCGTGTTCTCGACATTGCTGAAGGATCTTTTTCACGCCCTCGGACTGTCGTAGCAGAAGCCGTTCGGTAATCTCCAGATGAATCTGAGTTGGATGAATACCGGTTTCATGCAGTGTGAACAGCAGTTCGTCCAGAAACGCGGGGTCGTCAAAGTCCTGTGCTGAAAAATTGACGCTGATAAACAAAGCGGAGTCACCGGTCTGGGTAATCATGCGCTTTAATGTTTTGCAGGCTTCACGAAATGCCCAACGGGTTGCTTCTATGATCAGACCCGTGTCTTCCGCCATGGGTATAAACAGATCAGGCCGCATCCGCCCGGTTTTTGGATGATTCCAGCGCATCAACGCTTCGAATCCAACAATACGTCCGGTATCGATTTCAATAAAGGGCTGGTACTCGAGAAACAGTTCCTTGCGTACGACCGCCACCTTGAATTCATTTGCCATACGGACCGCGTCAAGCACTCTGCTCTCTTCAGCGTGGTAGCGTTCCTGCTGTTCCAGCATGGTCGTGACGCCGGCAAACTCGCGGACGTTTTCCGAGCGCTGCAGAATGTCCCGATAGCGCATCAGTATCAGTTTGGTGACCAGACCTACAATCGGATTGGCATTACTGACGGCTCGGCTGAAATCGGCTTTTGATATTTCCAGCAAGCGACAGTCTTCCAGCGCCCGAACCGTTGCGCTGCGCGGCCCGTCATCAACAATCGCCATTTCCCCGATCAGGGTTCCGGGGCCACGGCGGCCAACTTCAATTTCACTGCCATCGGGTCTTTCCAGCACGATCTCGACCCGTCCGCTCTGCATAAAGTAGGCGCACTCACCCGGCTCACCCTGACGCATGATGATCTCACCTGCACGGTACAGCTTTTCTACCTGCAGGCCATCCACTGGATCCAGTACGGGTACCTCCCCAGCGGTCATGTCCGCGTTGTCCGATGCGGCCTCAGCCTTGGTATCAGGCCCGGCGTTGTTGTCAGGATCTATTTTCACATTCACTACTTTTTTCTAACGACGGATTGGTGACCTGAGTTTACGATGGATTGTCGCTTAACACCAGCAGGCAAGCATCTGAAAGAAAAGGGTATAAAGTCAGCGACAGGCAGCGGGCAAAATCCAAAAAAAAAGAGCAAACCAGAGGTTTGCTCTTTTTAACAGGCCAGTCGACAGAAGTCTCCAGCCCCGGATCTGGTCGGAACGGCAGGATTTGAACCTGCGACCCCTACACCCCCAGTGTAGTGCGCTACCAGACTGCGCTACGCCCCGAAAATCGAGCTGGCATTATACTTGGCTTGTGCCGGCTTGCAAGCCCGACAGGTAATAAACCTGAGCGAAAAAAAACAAGGCGGCCCGGGGGGAAACCTGGCCGCCTTGTTAGTGATCTCATGCGTGGTGCGGTGCCTGCCGTCGAAAGCGACGACAGGCAACAGCACTTACATCTCGAACGTTACCCGGCCATAGACCATGCGGCCAGTCGGGTCATACAGGAAGGACTCCACACCACCGAGCAATGGCACTTTCTGCGGTGCCCGGTCAAACAGGTTGCGTGCACCGACAGTGAACGCAAATTCGCCACCAAACGCTTCCAGGCCACGGTAGTTGTAGCTGGCATCGGTAATGGTAGACGCGCGCAGCACGTCGACATCACGATAATTGCTGAACGGCAGGAACTGCTGGAACGAGAACTTGCTGGCATCAAAGGTCATCTCATCGAGGTAACGCACGATCACGTTGACGCTGTGTTGATCACGAGACCAGCCCAGACGAACGTTGGCTTTCCATTCCGGCATTGGCGGTACTGCACCGGTGAGGTTGTTCTGGTTGCCTACGGCTTCCACAACATCCCGATCGGGTGACAGCTGATACTCATAAGTATCTACAAACGTGGCGTCAACGCCAACGTTGAACATACCCAGGTCAGCAACCGGGAACAGATAGTCGAATTTGATATCAATTGCTTCCACCAGCATGCTGGACGCATTGGTGTCACTGCTGATGATACGATCTATCTGCGCAACGTTGTTGGGATCGCGCTGGATACGGGGATCAGACTGAGGACTGGCAACCCAGGCTCGAACCATATCGGCTGGTGGCGTACCCGTACCGGAGTATCCAGTGGCCTGACGGAAGTTAAAGAAGTCAGACGCCAGAATATCAGCCGTGGTGGAGGAGATAATACGATCAGTAAAATCTGTCTCGCTATAGTCGATATCAAGTGTCATGCCTTCCAGCAGGTTCAGCGTAAAGCCGATACCCATGGTGTCTGCCGATTCCGGTACCAGATCGGGGTTACCCTGGGAACAGTTGGCAGTGAACGCAGCGAATGTCGTGAACGGATCGGCGACATTGGTCAGACCACAGGACTGCGGCGCATTCAACTGATTGAGTGACGGTGCAATAAACGAGGTACCTTTGGTGGCACGTATCGACAGCCAGTCAGTCGGCAGGTAGATCAGGCCGTACTTCGGATCAGTTGAGCTTTGACCGGTGCTGTACTCTTCGTTTCGCACGGCAACCTGCAGCTCCAGGTTATCCAGGACCGGCAGTGCCAGCTCACCAAAGAACGCGTCCGCTGTTCGGCTGTCGCTGAACGGAAACAGCTGAGTGCCGATAAACACGTCGCCAGTCAGGCTGTGCAGGCTGGGCGTATTGTCAAAACGGTCGTCACGGCGTTGATAACCCACCGCAGCACCAATTTGCCCACCTGGCAGCTCAAACCCGCCCGGCGCGATAACACCATTAAACACCAGATCAAACGTTTGCAGGGTGTCAACATCATCAACACGGTTCTGCACGTAGGTGGAGTCAGCAACTGCCTGAGTGTTCAGGTTATTGCCGTCGGGTGACACAAATGGGTTAAAGCAGGCTTCGCGGTCATTGACCACGTCGCAATTCAGCCCCTGAGTCAAAAAGCCCAGGCTGAAGTTGTTAGCGCGGCTGTTGTCTGTTGAGCGCGCATACATATAAGTCGCTTTACCATCCCAGCCTTCGACAAACGGTACGGTAAAGTCAGCAGACAGCGCAGAGCGGAAGCCAAACAGCAGGCCTGACCCTACGGTAGAACCATCGGCTCCAAGCTGTGATGGCAAGGTGCCATGTTTACCCCAAGGACGCCAGGCTGAGAACGCAACATCTTCGTTAAACGGGATACCGCTCGGGTCACGAATTACCTGACCGTTAGGGCCACGATCGGGCACACCATCACCGTTGGCATCCTGAGCAAATAGCTGATTGCCATTTGCATCCTGCGCCGGGAACGGGTTGCCAGGCAACTCGCCACGAATATCGGGCAGCTCACCGGTTCGACCACCAGGGTTAGACGGTGAACCACGGTTGGCCGTCCAGCGCTTGTAGTAGCTCCATTGACCAGAAAGCGTCAGGTCTGAGCTGACGTCGTATGTCAGGTGTGTGAACGCCTGCGCTGAATCCTGCGCAGCACGGTAATCCCAGAACTCTCCAAAATCGAACCAGCACTGGCCGCCAAAGGTGAAACCGTTGGGGTTATTGCCAACCTGGGTAGGATCCTGACGGACACCGCCGCAATTAGGGTCAGAGCGGACGGCAGTGGCACCGGTCAAATCGCCGTTCTCATCACGCAACGGCACGCGGTAACGGCCCGGGTTAGGTGTGCTTGAGGATGTCAGGCCAGCATTCATCAGCTCGGGCCGATCAATCATTTTCAGTCGACCATTGGTGCGGTATTCACCGGCAACAACAATGTCGATCCCGTTCCATTCGGTACCTGCCAGCAGGCTGAACTGATCGTCAGTGTAATCGCCACGGTCATCGCCCTGGCGATATGCTTCCAGCCGCACACCGTCATAGGATTTGCGTGGCACAAAGTTGACCACACCAGCAACTGCCTGAGAGCCGTAAAGAGCAGCGGCACCATCTGTCACAATATCCAGACGGGCAATGGCGATCTGTGGCAGGAAGGTATTGACGTTAGTGCCAATAACACGCATGCCATCGACCAGGTTCAATGTAGCACCGGCCCCCAGGCCACGCAGATTGATTGACGTCGCGGTGCTTGATGCACCTGTTAACGAGTTTTGAGTAACTGAAGAACCCTGGTTAAAGCTCAGGTTATTGATGACATCACCCATGTTGGGTGTGCCTTCAGTGGCAATGTCTTCAGCATCAAATTGAAGAATTGGAGATGCCGCCTGAAATCCTTCAGTGCGGCGGATAAAGGAGCCGGTTACAACAACTTCCTCTACCTCAGGTGATCCTTGTTGAGCAATGGCAGCGCCAGTAGGCACTAACAGGCTTGCAGCAATTGCTGCGGATAGCAGTTTGACTCTGTAAGTAAAAACAGACTTTGGTTTCATCCATAGACCTCTAGCATTTTTTATGATTGTAGGTCTGCCACACAGATGGGATGCATGACAACAAGTGGCAATATTTTTTGCCTTTTTGCATCCGACAGCACACTTGGTACCTTCGAATCGCTGATGGACTATATCACTGCAGATTATGTTGTAAAGGCCAAAAGGTGACGAATTGTTACGCCATACCGGACAACTGTTCGGTATGGCGCCTTTACACTGCAATTAATGTGAGAGATCTGGAACCTGAGGCGGGGGTAATGAGTACAAAGGACAGAGCCTGAGTCTGAGCAAGGTCAAAACAGAAAAGAGACGAAATGAAATAGGAACAGGAGAGAACCAGGAACAGGAACGAACTCAAAGAAAAGACAACGCTTCTTCCAGTTCCTTGATCATCTGTTTGAGCTCAGCTGATTCAACAGCGGGTCCGGCAGAGGTTTCCTGGTGACCATTCATGCGCTGGCGCGCACCACCGATGGTAAAGCCCTGTTCGTATAGCAAGGATTTGATCTGACGGATAAGTAGAACGTCTTCGCGCTGGTAATAACGACGATTGCCCCGGCGCTTGACAGGATTCAGTTGCGGGAATTCCTGCTCCCAGTAACGTAGCACGTGAGGCTTCACTGTACACAGTTCGCCTACTTCGCCAATGGTGAAGTATCGTTTCGCCGGTATCGGCGGAAGTTCCTTGGTGCTATTGGGTTCCAGCATACTTTTCTACCCGCGCCTTCAACTTCTGCCCTGGCCGGAATGTGACAACACGTCGCGCCTTGATTGGAATTTCTTCACCGGTTTTGGGGTTTCGACCCGGACGCTGCTTTTTGTCGCGCAAGTCGAAATTACCGAATCCGGACAATTTAACCTGTTCACTGCTCTCCAGTGCCAGCCGGATTTCCTCAAAAAACTGTTCAACCAGCTCCTTGGCTTCGCGTTTATTGACGCCGAGCTCATCAAATAAGCGTTCGGCCATCTCAGCTTTTGTCAGTGCGCCCTTCTCCATGCTTATTTCCTTAACTTTGCATTAAATTTGTCTTCCAGGCCTTTGACACAACGCTCAATTATCACATTGATATCGTCGTCGCCTAGAGTGCGCGAAGGATGCTGCCAGGTCAAGCCCAGAGCCACACTTTTTTTGTTTTTACCCAGTGCATCACCTTGAAATACATCAAATATTCGTAAACCGACGAGGAATTCGCCTGCTTCTGCCTGCAAATACTCTCGCAATGCACCTGAGGTCACCTGTTGATCAAGTACCACGGCCAGATCGCGACTCACCTCCGGGAAGCGTGACAGCGGGCTGAATTGTGGCACTGTCGCTGACAGTAATGAGTCAAGTTCGATTTCGAAAACAAATACACGCTGACTTAAATCCAGCTCACGCTGAAGCTGAGGTGACAGCGCTCCGATATGCCCAACATGCCTGCCATTAAGGACAACTCTTGCACTCTGCCCACTGTGCAGGGCCGGGTGATGCGCGCTTTCGAAGGAGAAGGCATCGCCGTGACCGGTTAACGCCAACAGGGTTTCAAGGTCACCCTTAAGATCAAAATAGTCCACAGCCTCCCTGCCCTGCGACCATTCAGCCGGTTGACGGGAACCATAAACCAGACCAGCCAGCATTTCTGGCTGCCTGATCGTCTGTTCGTGGTCGCCTTCACGACGCAGGAAAACCTGCCCTGTCTCAAATATTCTTACCCGCGGCTGTTGCCGGTTCACATTATATTTGAGTGTGCTGATCAGGCCAGGCCAAAGACTGGTTCGCATAACCGACATGTCAGCGGATATTGGGTTCTGCAACGGCACCGGAGGCGGACTGGGCTGAACTGACGCCATCAGTTCCGGTTCAACAAAACTGTAGGTAATGACCTGCTGATAACCCAGCGTCACAAGACGTTCGCGTAAACGTGCCATGCCCACATCGGCTTCGGGCTGATCCGGCAATTGCATGCGAACTGCCGGCTGCGTTACCGGTAATTTGTCATAGCCATGCACACGGGCCAGTTCCTCAATCAGGTCAGCCTCAATGCTGATATCAAAGCGGTAGGATGGTACCGAGAAGCGCATCTCTGTGTCAGATACTTCGATAGATTCCATTCCCAGGCTATTGAGAATACGAACGATTTCATCGGAGCTCATGGCCATGCCGAGCAGTTTTAACACATTCTCTGGCTTGAGCGTCACTTCTCGTCTGGCAGGCAAGTCGCCCAGCTGTTCGATAACAGGGCCTGCTTCGCCGCCGCATATTTCGAGCAACAATGCTGTCGCGCGCTCCATGGCCAGTCCCTGAATTTCGAAGTCCACACCCCGCTCGTAGCGATGCGAGGCGTCAGTATGCAGGCCATAACGGCGGGCGCGCCCCACCACCGCCAGTGGTGCAAAGAACGCACATTCGAGAAATACATCACGGGTCGCTTCCGTGACGCCGCTGTGCTCACCACCCATGACGCCCGCCAGAGCCAGCGGTCCGGATGCATCCGCTATCAATAAGGTATCCACGTCCGGTTGCACCGTCTTGCCATCGAGCAGCACCAGCTCATCATCTGCGCTTGCCATCCGTACACAGATTTCCTGGTTCAGACTCGACAGATCAAAGGCATGCATGGGCTGCCCCAGCTCCAGCAGAACATAGTTGGTGATATCAACGACGGGATCGATACTGCGCAAACCACAGCGACGCAGCTTTTCCTGCATCCACAAAGGTGTCGCAGCCGTCACGTCGATATTGCGCACGACCCGGCCCAGATAGCGTGGGCATGCGTCAGGGGCAGCAAGACGGACGGGAAACGTATCCTCAATCGTGGCAGCTACACTGGGTATTTGTGGCCCCGCGACCTTCACGTCATTCAGCGCGGCTATTTCGCGCGCAATACCGTTGATGCCAAGGCAATCGCCACGATTGGGCGTCAGGTCCAGTTCAAAGAAGCTGTCGTCCAGCTCCAGGTAGTTGCGAATATCAGTACCGGCAGGCGCATCGGCCGGCAATTCGAACAAGCCGTCCGCGGCTTCAGACAGACCAAGCTCGGCCGCCGAACACAACATGCCATCAGACTCGACGCCGCGTAATCTGGCTTTCTTGATGCGAAACGTTTTACCCGCTTCGGCGCCTGGCAGTTCCGCGCCGATGGTGGCATACGGTACTTTCAGGCCAACGCGAACATTGGGCGCGCCACAAACGACCTGAAGTGTTTGCTGACCGTCGTTTACCGAGCAAATGCGTAACTTGTCTGCATCAGGATGCGGTCGAACGTCGGTCACCTCAGCCACAATGACACCACTGAAGGCAGCAGCCACCGGACCATGTGCATCCACTTCCAGGCCAGCCATGGTAAGCTGAAATACCAGTCGCTCAGCTGTCAGCAGTGACGGATCAATGCTGTCATCCAGCCACTCTCGAATCCATTGTTGTGTGAAGATCATGTCTTGATGCTCTTTTTATTGCGGTGCGGCGTGCATGGAAAAGGTCAGTTGAACTGTTTAAGAAAACGCAGATCGTTTTCAAAAAACAGACGCAGATCATTGACGCCATAGCGCAGCATGGCCAGACGTTCGACGCCCATGCCAAAGGCGTAACCGCGATACTGTTCACTGTCGATACCCGACGCTTCCAGGACAGACGGATGCACCATGCCGCAGCCCAGCACTTCCAGCCACCCGGTCTGCTTGCAGACACGACAGCCCTTGCCTTCGCACATAACGCAGCTCATGTCGACTTCAGCTGAGGGCTCGGTGAACGGAAAATAGGATGGACGAAAGCGTACGGCCAGATCAGCCTCAAAGAACGCCCGCAGGAAGTCCTCCAACGTGCCTTTCAGATCGGCAAAGCTGACATTTTCAGCAATCAGCAGACCTTCAATCTGATGAAACATCGGTGTGTGCGTCAGGTCAGAGTCGCAGCGGTAAACGCGGCCTGGGCAGATCATGCGGAATGGGGGTTTGCCCTGTTCCATGACCCGTACCTGTACCGGAGACGTATGCGTACGCAGCACAGTCGATGGATTAATATAGAAGGTGTCGTGCATGGCACGAGCCGGGTGATGCCCGGGGATATTGAGAGCCTCGAAGTTGTGATAATCATCTTCGATCTCGGGCCCTTCTGCCACGCTATAACCAACCGATTCGAACAGGCGCTGAATCCGGTCAATGGTACGGCTGACCGGGTGCAGACCACCGGCTGACTGACGTCGCCCGGGCAGCGTGACATCGATTGTCTCCTGAGCCAGTTGTGATTCCATTGCCTGCGCTACCAGCGTCTCTCGTCTGGCATCCAGCGCCTCCTGTATTCGGCGCTTGGCAATATTAATGGATTCACCGGCCGCCGGCCGCTGCTCGGCAGGCAGTTTGCCCAAGCCTTTAAGCAGATCGGTCAGCTGTCCTTTTTTACCGAGATAATCAACCCGCAATTGTTCCAGCGCGCGCTCGTCAGTCGTCGCGTCGATGGCCTGCAGGGCTGTGTCTAACAGAGTTGTTGTATCAGTCATGGATTAATCCGCTTATACCATGAAAGCACAAAGCCGGAACGGG
>OJBX01000261.1_pt1 | contig 30105 bp, 32 predicted proteins | sample 1590751 | NCBI WGS metagenome assembly OJBX01 (sample SAMN05416780, study PRJEB24817) | seawater metagenome | isolation source: Sea water | place: Canada:Atlantic | collected 2013-07
TGCGTTCGGGGCTGACGGTGATTCAGTTCACCTTTGCCGTGATACTGGTCATTCTTGCCATCGGCATTAGCGTGCAGGTGCGATACCTGAATGAAATTGATATTGGGTTCAACCGTAGTAATCTGGTGGTGCTCGACGCCATGTACAACCCGAGAAATCCCGAGCAGTTCAATTACGATGCCCTGGTTGACGAATTGCGACAGCATCCGGGTATCACTACCTTGGGCAAGGCCCAGAGTGCACCACCCAATAATGGTGGGTTTAATCCCTGGCGGCACTCCAGCCAGCCCATTGAGCAGGCGCAAGCGGTCAGTCATCTAGGCGTGGACGAGAATTACGTTGATGCTCTGCAACTACAGATCCTGGCAGGGCGCAACTTTTCACAGGACTTCCCTGCAGACTACATGCCCAATGGCCAGCCTGACAGTGAACAGACTTTCGGGATTCTGATCACACCGGCAGCGGTGGAAAAATTTGGTCTCGGCAGTGTTGACGAGGCCATCGACGAAGTGTTGATCATTAACGATCTGAATTTCCGGGTGGTGGGTGTTGTCAACGACTTCAGGCTGTCCGGCGGCATGGAAGACACCATGCGGTCGACCGCGATTCTGCGTGCTACTCGCCAGCCAATGAATGCTTTGCTGGTGAGAATTGACCCGTTACAGCGCGCCAGCGCGCTAAATCACATCGACACGGTCTGGGCCAGACACCGTCCCGACGCGCCCATCAATCGTGAGTTCTATGAGCAGACGTTCAATCAGCAGATTTATGAGGAGACCAACAGCATCAATCGCGCGGCCCAGTTTGCTGCATTTATAACGATTGTGATTGCGGCACTGGGTTTATACGCCTTAGCCTTCTATTCAACCGAACGCCGCACCAAGGAAATTGGTGTACGCAAAGTGCTGGGTGCGTCGGCGCGCTCGATTGTTGAACTGCTGACGCTCGATTTCATCAAGCCAGTTTTGCTTGCCTGTGTGTTGGCCAGTGGTCTGGCGTACCTGGCAACCTCCTACTACTTCCAACAGTTCTCAGCACCAGCGAATTTGAGCCTCTGGGTTTTTGTGCTGGTTATTGCCGGTACCATCATACTGTCCATCCTGACGGTGGCGGCGCAGTGCGTCAGAACGGCGACCTCAGATCCGGTCAAGTCGCTGCGTTCGGAATAATCTGACTTTGCGACGCCGCACCAAAAAGCGAAACTCAGCAAGTCCCCGAGCCAAACCCGGTGCAGATAAAGCACCGGGTTGACCTCGCTCAGGATTATGAATTGACGCTGATAATATCGTCGGCCTCAAACACACGACCGTCAAACAGGTCCTGTGATATTGAACCGCGCAAGGTGACCACATCCTGAGGGTCCAGCTGCAGATAGCCTTCATTGTCCAGCGGGTTATATCCCAGGTCGTCCACCTCGACGGTCAGCATTGTCGCACCGGTATTCAGTGTGAGCTCCTGCGCATCAGGGTCGACCGAGGTGATCGTACCCTGCAGCGTAGTATTGCCCACTACAAGTGGGCCATGCACGGTAACAATCGGGTCATAGACTATCGGCATGGACTCTTCATCCATTGCGCTGGCGTAGAAATAGGCGCTGATGGATTCCACATAGACACTGCTGGCTTCAATGGTAGTCATTTCGAAAAAATCATCGTCAATTAAGCCATTGACAACCACGTTGTCGCCTTTGAGAAGCGCGTAAGCATCTGCGTCACGATCACCGTCGTCCATTTCCACCGTGACGGACCCGCGTCCGTAATCCAGCAGGAATGCGTCCTCATGGACTGACTCGACCGTGCCACTGAGACTGATCCAGGTGTCGTCGGGTTGCAGATATGGAGACTGTGTCTGTGCAACGGTGGATACAGAAAAAATTGCGGCGCCTAAGGACGCCAGTAGCTTCATGCTAGTCATGGTCGGCTCCTTAATTCGAGTGTATGTGTGAATATGTCAGAAGCCGACGAAGGGATGAACAAAGCCCTTTGATCAGCTTCGTGAGTAAAAATGCTGCCAAATATAGAATGGCTTGTCAAATCGCGAATGGGCATTATGATATTATTGTAGTAGCCATGTTTTTCAGCGCATAGACAGCTTTATCGGATTCGATCACGCTGATCAGGCTTTGTATGCAGCCAAAGCGGCCGGCCGCAACCGCGTCGAGTGTTACGGTCAATTGAGCACGCAACAGTAACGAGGTGGCACACGGATGATATCGCTGGAAATAGCTCTGGTACTGGCGCTGCTGGCGGGTCTCTCCATACCCCTGGGCGCGCTGATCTCTTCCAGATCTTCCTGGGCAACCTTCTGCACACAACGTGAGCTGGACAGTTTTGTGACGTATTTTGGTGGCGGCGCGCTGCTGGCTGCCATTTCACTGGTGTTATTGCCACGCGGCATGGAGAGTTTGTCGTTGCTGCCGGCCGCCGTGGCCTTTGCGTTCGGAGGGCTTGCGTTCTGGCAGTTCAGTATCTGGGCTGAACGTACCAAAAATACTGCCTCGTTGTTTATGGGTATGACGCTTGATTTTTTGCCCGAAGCAATCCTGATTGGTGTTGCTGCCGCGCATAATTCAATCAGTGCGTATCTGCTGGCCGCATTGATCGCGCTGCAGAACTTGCCTGAAGGATTTGCAGCCCATCAGGAAATGCAAAGCAGCGGAATTTCCCGCAAGCACCTGTGGTTGATATTTTTATTGACGCCTTTCCTGGGCCCGATGTCGGCGTGGGTCGGTTTTGCCTGGCTATCAGGTAATGAGCAGACGTTGGCCATGGTTTTGATGTTTTGCAGTGGGGGCATTCTTTATCTGATTTTTGAAGACATTGCCCCCGACGCACGAACCACCGGAGAGGGGTTTCCAGCAGTTGGTGCCATCATCGGATTCCTGTTGGGAATGATCGGAACGATGCTGATTCACTGAGTCAGTGCATCAACCTTGGCGGCCGATATGAAATCGTTCTCCGACAGCCCGCCGATCGCATGCGTACTGTAAACCACAGTGGCCTTGTTGTAACCAAAGGTGATGTCGGGATGGTGGTCTTCACCGTGAGCGATCCACACCACCGCATTCACAAAGGCTGATGTCTGATAATAGTTGTCGAATTTGAACGTGCGACTGATCTGTTTGCCTTCGTTTTCCACTTTCCACCCGGCGTCGATCATGGCCAGGTATTGTTTCACCTGTTCGGCGCCCATCGGGCTGGCATCTTTTGCACACGGTTTACATTTTCGTGTTGTCAGATCACTCATGGTCAGATTCCTTCTTCTCAAAGTGTTCATGCATGTTAACGCGAGCCCCCGGCACCGAGTCAAATGCCAGTAAGGTGTTGGCGCCGTCGAGTCCGATCCGTCAGCTGTGCTACAATCTCCGGTTTTTTGAGAAGCCCTGATTTATGTCTATCTCCGCCAGCCGGCCTCCTGTCTTTGTGCTCGTCCCCATCAGCATGCTTTGCACGTTGGTCGCGGTGGTCTTTGGCCGTCTTGCGTACGGGCTGGTATTGCCCGTCATGCGTGAGACGCTGGCGCTTAGCTACTCACAGGCGGCCAATCTGGGCACGTTGACGGCGTTGGGTTATCTGGTTTTGTTGCTTTATGCCGGCGTGTTTGCAGGGCGCCACGGTGGCAAGCGTTCAATACTGCTGGGGCTATCGCTTGGGGCCATTGGTTATGCCGGTCTCAGTCTGTTCTCTGCTTACCCCCTGTTAATGCTTTGCATGACGCTGATGGGGTTTGGCACTGCGTTTACCTTTACTCCACTGGTCTCTCTGCTCGGAGCCTGGTATCCCGAACGTCGTGGCATGGTCATCGGCTTTGCCGGCAGCGGCGTGGGCATTGGTATACTGCTGGCAGGTGCCCTGGTGCCGATCATCACTCAGTCGGGTGACGAAGCATCCTGGCGACTGATCTGGGCCAGCTTTGCCGGTATCGCGGTACTTGCCATAGTGCTGGTGAGCATTTTTCTGCGCGATCCGCCGCAGCACGAAGAAACGATTTCCATGCGCCAGGGTCTGGCGATCGCTTACCGCAACCCGCATGTCGTGCGTATGGCACTTATCTACGGTGTGGTCGGCCTGACCTATATTGTGCAGGTGCTGTTCATGTACAGTTTTGCCCTGGACGCAGGCGTGGCCGCGCCCATCGCCGGTCGGCTGGTTGCTGTGATGGGCTTCGTCTCGATATTCTCCGGGCCGGTCTGGGGCTGGCTGGCCGATAAGGTAGGCCACGGTCGTGCGCTGACGTTTTGTATGACCGTCGCCATTGTTGCCACCTTACTGCCGGTAATCTGGCCGCAGACCTGGGCGTTCACGGTGCATTTTGTCCTGGTCGGGCTGTCGGTGACCGGTCTGTTCACGTCGGTACTGGCGGCCGCGACCAGCACCGTAAAACCACAACATGCTGCCATGGCAGTCAGTTTTGTCACTGTGTTCTTTGCGCTGGGACAACTGGTCGGCCCGGCCCTGGCCGGACTGTTGATCGACTGGCAACAGGACTTTCGGCTGACCTTTGCAGTCAGCGCCGTGCTGATGTTTATTGGCGCGTTGGTGAGTCATGGCAGCACGGCGGTGGCTAAATCCTGATCACCGCCGTTGTCAGACACGCAGCGCACTAAGCCTTTCCCTTCAAGCCCCCGTGTCCCCAAGACGATAATTTGCTATTGCCTGTCGATTTGCGCTCTACTCAAGCGACCAATGAGTACTGAATGCAACTAACAGGAGAATGCTATGTCTTATATTGACGGATTTGTGCTCGCGGTACCCAAAGCTAACAAACAGGCATTTATCGACCACGCCAGGCTGGCAGACCCGATATTCATGGAGTGTGGCGCGGTTCGCGTACTGGAATGCTGGCAGGATGATGTGCCTAAAGGCAAGGTCACGGATTTTTACAGTGCCGTGAAGGCGACTGAAGAGGAAGCAGTCGTGTTTTCATTTATTGAATGGCCAGACAAGGCGACCCGCGACGCTGCGATGGAAAAGCTGCATGAAATCATGAGCAGTGATCCCAGAATGGACCCCAACACCAATCCGATGCCGTTTGACGGCAAGCGCATGATATATGGTGGCTTCATGCCCGTTGTGGAACTGTAGGCGGAGTAAAACGTCACGTTCATCAAGGAGAAAAATGATGAGTAACAAAGAGGGTGATTTTGTCTGGTACGAGTTGCTGACCACTGATTCAGCCAAGGCCAGAGAATTCTATAGCAAGGTATTGGGCTGGACATATACCGATAATGCGATGGACGGTTTCAGCTACTGGCTGGCCACAGCAAAGGACGCAGACACCGGTGAGAGCCATGAAATAGCAGGTGTTATGGAACTCACTCCTGACATGCTGGAGGCGGGCGCCCAGCCTGCCTGGATGGGCTATATCGGGGTCGACAATGCCGATGCCACGGTGGCAGCTGTCAAGGCTGATGGCGGCGGCGAACATATTCCGCCAACCGATATTCCAGGTATCGGGCGGTTTGCCATGATCCATGACCCGCAAGGGGTGATCTTCTATATCATGCAGGATACCAGCGGCGGTCACAGCCTGGCGTTCGCTGCAGATAAACCCCGAATCGGCCATTGTGCCTGGAACGAATTGTACACAACCGATCAGACTGCCGCCTGGGAGTTCTACAGCAAGCACTTCGGCTGGTCTAAAGACGGCGAAATGGACATGGGACCGATGGGCACCTACGATTTCATTCGTCACGGTGGCGTGATTGGCGCGATGATGCGCAAGCCCGAGCAGCAACCAGTGGCCTGTTGGCAGTTTTACTTCCGCGTAGCGTCAATAGAGGTCGCGGTGACCACGATCACTGAAAACGGTGGTCAGGTGCTAATGCCGCCGCAAGAGGTGCCCGGTGGTGACTTTATCGTTGTCGGGTTGGATCCAACGGGGGCGGCGTTCGCCGTGGTTGGAACAAAATAGGTCAAAGATGTTAAGGTGAAGTGTATGGAGCAATCATCGAAAAGGAGGACTTATGATTAAGTCACTGATTTATCGATTGAAATATATCGCCCCAGCGATAGCGGCAATAATGCTGAGCGCGTGCGCGTCATCGGATGACAGGCCCGAAGCACCGTCTTACGCCACGGTGTATGACAATGATAGCTATCGCGTCATTTGCACGGGCGCAACGCGCCGAGAAATTTATGTGCGTTACAACGCTCTGGATAGCTTTTACCGTGACGATGGTTCCCTGAAACCCCGGGATGAGTTTTGCCGGGAGAATACGTCAGGCGCCAGTCAGCTTTGAACTTGCTGGCAGCAGTTTTGCTGCCAGCAATTCCAGCCCATCAATCAGCCGCGGCCCGGCCCGGCTGAAATGGGCGTTCCCGTCACCCACAATCACCCTGTTCTCGCGCACCGCCCGCAGCGACAGCCAGGCTTCGTGCGTGGACAGCAACTGCAGCGCTGCCTCGGACTCCTCAAGGGAATAACCACAGCAACCCACAACGATAATATCCGGGTCACTGTCGCAGATCGCCTGCCAGCTTAATGTACCTGAGCGCTGACCGGACTCCACCAGGCAGCTGTTGCCGCCGAGCAGCTCGATAAGATCAGGTATCCAGTGCCCGCCACTGAATGGTGGGTCCAGCCATTCCAGGAAAAGCACTCGTTCGCCCTGCAGGATCTGCTGGCGGGCAACAGCTTCCGCGCGTTTGCGTAACTGCATTACCAGATAACGTGCCGCGGTTCCGGACTGCACTGCATCGCCCACACGAATGATGTCGTTGTAGACATCTTCCAGACAGGAAGGCGCCAGCTCAACCAGGTTGCAGTCGCCAGGCAGCGCGGACACCGCCTGATATACATCCCCGGATGAAACTGCGCACACATCGCACAGGGTCTGCGTGACAATAACATCGGCGCGTAGCTTTTCCAGCAGGTCGATATCGAGCGCATAGAGCCCGCGACCAGCCGCCAGCTCCTGCCGTACAAACTGGTCAATGACGAGTTGGCTTTCATGCACGGGTACCCGTGTGCTGGTCAATACATCAAGTTCACAGATTTCGGGTGGATAATCACAGCTATGTGATATGCCGACCAATTCGTGAAGTTTGCCTTGATGTGCGCCCAGCGCACTGATAATTTCGGTGGCGCTGGGCAGCAATGAAACAATGCGCATAACACTGGCCTCAGGCGGTCTGCCACTGGGGCTGGTAACGTCGTATGTAGCCGTAGATACCAAACAGCAATGTTGTGTACATCGCATCGCCCAGCAATGAGCGTCCGAAGAATGGAATGGCGCTGACATAACACTGCACAAACCCTTCCAGGGTGCGAGGATAATACATCAGCCACGCACTCAGGTTGGAGATGACAAAGAATACCGTGGCCGACGCCAGCACAGCACCAACGTATCGCCCGGGCGTTCGCTTTCGGGCCAGCCACACACGCCCGATAACGGCGCTGCACCAGAACCCGGCATACACCAGCGTCAAGGCTGGCAACGCATAGAAACCGACAATCATGTCGCTGAGAAACAGCGCAGCCACAGGTAACAGCCAGGCCAGACGCGAAGGCAGCATGGCACCGGCGAACAGGCCCAGTGCCCCGATCGGCGTCACGTTCATCGGGTGTGGCATCATCCGCATGGCGGCCACCACAACGATCAGTGCAGCAATGGTCAGAAGCTCGGACCGGGTCATGTGTCTTAGTGTGGAAATGGGCATTATCGACTCCTCAGAATTGATAGCGTGTGGTCAACAGGGCAGTGCGTCCGTAAGTGTTGTAACCATCCACGACCTGATAATCCTTGTCGAACAGATTGCCGACCTTCAGTTGCAGGCTGAGATCGTTGAGCAGTTGATAGGCCAGGACCAGGTCGAATACAGCGTTGCCTGCAACTGACGAAGTGCCGAATGTCACAGGATCAACATCTTTTTGGGCGCCGCGCGCGAGCCAGGTCAGACCAACGTTGAGTTTATCGAACTCGCGGGAAATGCCGGCACTGAGTATCTCGTTGGGACGCCGTAACAGTTCCTGTCCGGTCTCGCTGTTTTCGTGATCAAGCAGCGTCAGTGCAGCATTGGCATTCCAGCCCAACAGAGTGCCATTAACAGCCAGTTCGACGCCATTGATGGTCGCGCGTTCGACGTTGGTCAGGCTGTTAAAGGACGCGTTAGTGGCAATCAGGTTCTTGATCTCATTGCGGAAAGCGTTAACCGACCAGGCGGCTCCGGCATGACTGCCTTCCAGGCCGACTTCAATGTTGCGCGACGTTTCCGGTTGCAGGTCGGGATTACCGAAAAAGAAAAAGCCCGGGAAGTCGACATAGAGTTCCACCAGTGAGGGCGCCTTGAACGCAGTGCTGTATGAGGTCCACACTTGCAGGTTGTCACCCAGGTCTGTACCAATGGCAGCCTTGCCAGTGGTTTTCTGGCCAAACTGCTCATTGTCGTCGCTGCGCAGGGACAGGGTAGTATTAAAAGCGCTCAGGTCTGTATCCAGCACCGCGAACACCGCTCTGTTGTCGCGCGTTGTGTCAGTCTGGACGGCGCCACTGGATTCATAAAGCAGGTCTTCGGACTCGAAGTCCACGCCCACTACCAAAGAGTTGTTGTCATTGGCCTGCACATGGTTCTGCCAGTTGAAGGTATTTCGACGCGTACGGCTGCGCGAAGAGAAGGTGCTGTCATTGATGCTGTCGTCATTAAAGCGCGAGACCTGAAGATCCGTGCGCCAGCTATCACTGATTGGCAAAGCCAGTGCCAGGTTGGCGGTACGACCTTCAGTGTTGTTGATGCCGCCGTCGTAGTTCAATTCGGAATCCCGAAGATCGTAGCCGCCACGCAGTGCGGCGCCGTTGCTGAACTGGTGTGAAATGGACAGGTTTGCTGCGTCATTTTCATAAGCGCTGCGACGGGCGCTCGGCGTTGGCGTATGGATGGGTCTGATACCATCGGTCTGCTGGTGCGACACATTCAGTGCCAGTGCCGTGTTGTTGCTGCGAATGTTGATGCCAGCGTTGCCATTGGCAGTGGCCTCAGTGCCTACTGCCGCACTGAGGTTGCCACTGAGGCCAGTATCAGCATTGCCGAGTTCGGCCTGTTTGGTAAAAATCTGGATGACTCCACCGATAGCATCGGCGCCGTAGAGGCTGGACTGAGGACCACGTACCACTTCAATGCGCTGGATCTGGGCCACCGGGATGTTCTCCAGCCGGGCGAAACCCTCGCTGGCGGTGTTGGCTTTGACGCCATCGATCAGAATCAGTGTGTGGTCGGAGTTGGTGCCACGCATGAACAGGCTGGTCTGAGTGCCCTGGCCTCCGGTCCGGGCCATCTGGATGCCGGGTGCACCGGCGAGCAGTTCGAACAGGCTTTCCGCCTGTGACGCTTCGATATCGTCCAGCGTAAACACGGTGGCAGCGGCCATGGCTTCACCCAGCGGCTGGTTCAACCGATTGGCAGTGATAATGACTTCCTGGGTTTCAGCGTTGGCAGATGCATCCGCTTGCGCGGCGACGGCAGTGGCTAATGGTAGTGTGGCAATGAACAGTGCGGCGCAGCTAAGCGCTGCGATATCAATTGTTTTTGAAGGTTTTTTCAACATGTGCAATCTCTCACCCGAGTGCGTTACGTAGTTAAACGCGGCGAGGAAACTGCAACAGAAAGGAGCTGTGATAATACACTACAGCAGGCGCTACTTTCCGCAGCACTGCCCTCCGCAGCGTGTCGTTGGCATCAGGCCGGTCTCCGGGCTTGCAAGTCATAGCCGTCTGCTGACGTCTATCAAGCCTCATCACCTTCCCATCAATTGTTGCGCCTGGCGCTGACTGACAGTGGCTTATCGATGTGGCTTACTTGCTTACCGTTGCGGGGGCAGCGTTGGCATTGAGCGCATGATGATCACAGCGCATCGCACCAACTTCCCGTTTAATTCTGCTGTCAGTTCGGTCGACCCTTGTTGAAGCAGGGCGGCACGTTGCAACTGACAGCAGAACACCTGAAGCGGCCGCAATAGTAGGTGATTAGCGGTTGGAAGGCAACTTTGCTAACCACCGGCCTGCAATATAGTTGACCAGTCAAGCATATTGCAATATAGTTGCCGCCTCAAACATCAAGCAAGGACAATCATCATGGCTAATTCATCACAAAGTGAGCTCCTGCTCAAACTTGTGGCGTTGCATACAAAAATCCAGAGGCAGCTGTCGGGACCGTTGTCCTTTCATGGCATCAGCTTCACCGAGTTTCAGGTTCTGAAACAGTTGCATAGTGCGCCAGCGCAGAAAATGCGTCGAATCGACCTCGCCCAGCAGGTAGGACTTAGCGCGTCCGGAGTCACCCGCCTTCTGAACCCGATGGAGAAAGTCGGTTTGATAAGCAAGGAAGTGGCTGCACGCGATGCGCGCGTCAGCCTGGTGACGCTGACCGGCGCCGGGAAAACAGTTTTCAAGGATGCTGACGTGTCATTTCGGCAGGTAGCAGGTTCGGTGATGGCATCACTGGCAGAGGATGATCAGCAACATCTGCGCAGAATTACAGACAGCCTGCTGTGACAACGTGACTCCCTGCGCAAAGGCATTGGCGCCGCTGCGCACAGTGGCGCCAAATGGAGTCAATACTTACTTTAACTGGCCATCAGCTTTTGAATGGCGCCCAGAATGCCGGGGCCATTAAAGGGTTTCACAATCCAGCCTTTGACGCCGGCCGCCTTGCCCCGTTCCTTCATCTTGGGGCAATTCTCGGTGGTCAGCATGATGATGGGGACCTGGCTGCGTAGTTCCCCGCGGGATTTCTCCACCATGGTCAGGCCGTCCATATGCGGCATGTTGACGTCACAGATGACCAGTTTGATTGTATTGTTGGCTTGCAGTTGCTGCAAACCTTCACTCCCGTCGTTCGCGGTCACAACATTCAGGCTGTGCTGACGCAAAAAGTTGGCAACATCGTCGCGTACGGTAGCAGAATCATCAACAACGAGTATGGATGACATTAAGGTAGTCCTCTGTAATGGGTTAAAACAATTCCAGCTCGCCGGTGCTGACCACGTCGTCAGTTACATCGGCAACAAGCTGCAATGAAAAATTCGATGGCAGCAGTAACCATCCGCTCACGTGCAGGCCACGGCTGTCATGGCATTCCGCGACAAATGATTGCGGCCATCTGTCGAGTAACGCCGGCAGGCAGCCTGCCGTCATGGCGTTGGGTGTGGACATGCCCAGGTTGGGCAGGTGCTGGGATAATTGTCGCTTCAGGCTGCCGCAAAACGTATTGCCCATTTCCAGCAGCAGGTCAGTCGTGACGTCGACTGTCGCCCGGGAACTGTTGGCGACAATCAGCGCCAGGCTATGAAAATTGTAACTGCTCAGGCTGAGCAGAGTCAGGTAACTGTTTCTCTGGTTGGCCTCTCCTGCGCTGTCCTTCGGGCAGCGTGTCTGAGGCTGGCTGAGGCTGGTGGTGCTGTCGCTCAGGCCGCGGCAAAGCAACACACCCAGTTGGTCACGGGTGGCCGAGTCGAGGTGCCCGGATTCAGGCTGCTCTGGTGTGAACATGCTCTGCCTCCAGATCCCGGGTAGCGTCTGCCAGTGTCTGACACTGCAGGCGCAACTCCTGTATTGCCGTATGAATCATGCGACTTGACGCCTGCATGTCCTGGAAGGTCGTAGTGGTCACGGCAGCACTCTGTAACAAGCGTTCGGAGTAGCCGGAGTTCAGCAATTCTGATCGGTTAGCCAGTACGCGAACTTCTTCTGCAACGATGGCAAAACCGCGGCCGTGCTCGCCGGCCCTCGCTGCTTCGATACTGGCGTTAAGGGAAAGCAATACCGTTTGCTTGGTGATGGCCGCAAACGCCTGACTTTCCTGCTGCATCGCCTGGTTGTGTTGCAGCATCTCGTCCAGGTTGGCATTCCAGCGCTCAAAAGTGTTCACGATTTGACCCAGTTCGTCTATCTCCCGACTCAGGCCCTGCCAGCGATGGTTCAGTGACTGCGCCCGTTGCATGCCTTGCTGCATGACATTGAGTCGATGCTCTGCGTGACGTTCTCCCGCGTTACGCTCGCTTAGCAACCTGTCCTGTTCTTGTTGCATTTGCAGCTGTTGTTGGGAAAGCTGTGCCTTCAGGCTGTCAATCTCTGACTGGAGGTTACGTTGACATGCTTCGTCTTCTTCCTGAGTCAGCAACGCTCTTGCCCCGTTCCGGACAAGGTCTGCGATTCTGAGACATTGGTCGTCGAGCTGTCTTTTTAGTCGATAAACGATGATGCCAGCTAACGCCAGCAGGATGGACAACGCCATGAGAATAATGATGGACATGGCACCTCCTTGCTAAGCAATGTACATTTGGAGCGAGGATGCTAGCTGATCTAAATGTCACTTTCATGACGATAGATAAAAACCCCGGCTGTCATACGGTCGCAATAATTCAGCTATAACTTAGTGCGTGTTTGTGATTCTTCACGCGAGGGCTGAACATGCCTGCTCAAGCAACTGCAATAAGTGACAAGACCGCTTACACGGGTCAATCCGATCGCCGATTTCATGATCCCGAGGCTTTGCTTGCCAGTCTCGAGGGCGTAGGTAACCCGGGGATTCTCCGAGGCCTGGACGTCATCCGTCCCGTTCATGTCAGCACAGACATGTTGCAGGTGTTGGAGGTTTTTCGCGATCACAAGCAGGAACATTTTTTCCCGGTACTTGATTCGGACATGCAGCCGATGGGCCTGGTTTGTGAGCGCAGCCTTAAAGGGTACGTCTATTCGCGGTACGGTATGGCGCTACTGGCGAATCAGGGTCAACCCAAGTTACTGGAGCATTTCTTGACAAATTGCCCGGTGGCGGAACTTGATGCCATTACTGAGCATGTGCTCATGAAGGTTCACATTCAACCAGACGCCGAAGGTGTCATCATCACCTGGAAAGGGTCCTACGTGGGATTCCTGCGCGCGCGAGCACTGGTGGAGCTGGCCCACGAGCAGCAACTGGCCGTGGTAAACGAGCATACAGCCAGGCTGGATGCCAGAAATCGTGAAATTCAGTCAGTCCTGCAGAATATGCGCCAGGGTATCTGTATCATTCAGTCAGACCTGACCCTAAACCAGGATTATTCGTCTCATCTGACCAGCATTCTTGCCCTCGATGACCTCGCCGGAAAGCCTGTCATGGACCTGTTATTTACCCGTAGCACGCTGGGAGCCGATCAACGGCAGCAGGTAGCTGCGGCACTGATGGCGGTGCTTGAACAGGATGTGCTGCTGTATGATTGCAACGCACATCACTTGCCCGCCGAGATCACACTGGACTTTGATGGCGAGCGCAAATTGCTGGAATTGCACTGGCGACCGTTAGTGGATGAAGACGACTGTGTCGAAAGGCTGATGCTGGTGGTGCGCGACATCACGCAGATACGCGCGCTGCAGCTGAAGGCCGATGAGCAGCAGCGTGAAATGCGACTGCTGGAAGAAATCCTGGCGGTGACGCCTTCGCGTTTTGTCGATTTTATACAGCAGTCCTGCGACTGCGTTGCGGCCCTATTGCTGCAGGTCAGTAGCTGGGTTTATGCCAATCATGAAGGTGAATGGCAGACGGCCTATCGCGACCTGCACACCATCAAAGGTAACGCCAGAACACTGGGGTTGTTGTCAGTGACGGACAGTCTGCACGCTTCGGAGCAGGCTGTGCTGGAGCGCAACGCGCCGTTGCTGCATACAGAATTGAAAGAGGTCATGCAGGCACTGGAGTGTTATCGGCGGGTGCACAGGGAACGGTTATCTGGCTACCTGGAAGCCGAGAAGGCAACCGGCACACAGATCGAGGCGTCGCTGCTGGCGCAGCTTGAAGCGCTGGCGCTGGAACAGAAAAATACTGCGCTGACTAATTTGTTGAGTCAGCTTGGTGTGCCTTCGCTTCGGGATTGGCTGCTGGAGCTCAGCGGCGATTTGCCGCGTCTGGCCAGGGAGCTGGACAAGCCGGCGCCAGTTGTCAGTTTGTCCGGGCCGCTTGCACAGATCCGGCTAGACGCTAGCTGCCTGCCAGCACTGGCAGGCGCGCTGACACACATAATGCGCAACAGTATGGATCATGGCATTGAGCCTGCGGAACAGCGTGTATCTCTGGGAAAACCTGAGGCCGGTCAGTTGCAGTGGCATGGTGCAATATTGGGTGATGAATTTGTATTGCAGGTCGGCGATGACGGCCGTGGTCTGAACCTGAAGCGACTGGCTGAGAAAGCGAGACAGGCAGGCATTGCCACCGCCAAAAGTACAACAGGTGAACTGGCGGAGCTGATTTTCCATGCCGGTATCAGCACTGCCGAGCAGGTCAGTATGACATCGGGTCGTGGCGTGGGAATGGATGCAGTGCGTGCCAGTCTGGAAGCACTGGGCGGCGGCGTGTCCATAGAACTACTGTCAGAACAGCCCGATGCCGAAAATTGTGTGCCTTTTCGTCTGCATTTACACCTGCCTCAAGCCCTGATGCTGGAATCGACCTGACGCCGATTCCCCTACCTGTGGGTAAGAAACATTTTGACTGGATCGGTCAAATGTGGCGAAATGAAGAACCAACAATAAAAAAAGCAAGGGGATAGTGTTATGCACGTGTCTCGCTCGTTTGTTCTTCGCGCAACACTGAGCCTGGGTTGTCTTACCGTTCTGCTGCTACCCGTCGACCTCAGCCCGCAGGCCGACAATAGTCAGACTCCCCTGATTCAGACTGACAATGATATTCCCGATTTACAGGGCAACTGGTCCATCGCGACGCAGACTACCCTTGAGCGCCCGGATCGTTTTTCCGGCCGGCAGTCGCTGACTGCCGAAGAGGCCAGCGAAATCGAAGCACAGGTGCAGGCTCGCAGCAGGGCCGCGGATCAACCCGGTGACCCTGAGCGCGACGCGCCGCCATCCGGTGTCAATGTGGGTGGTTACAATGCCTTCTGGATGGATCCCGGCGATCGACTCGCAGTCATTGATGGCGAAGTGCGAACGTCCATTATTATTGATCCACCGGATGGGCAACTGCCTTATAACGAACAGGGGCGAGCCAACCATATTGCTGCAATGCAGATGCGGGAGTCCTACGACGGGCCGGAAGTGCGTCCCATGGGCGAGCGCTGCGTTGTGGGTTTTGGCTCTACCGCCGGTCCACCCAAATTGCCCGTGGCCTATAACAACCTCACGCAGATAGTTCAAACCCGCGACTATGTCATGTTGCTCGCCGAGATGAATCATGACGCGCGTATCATCCCGCTTGAGGGCGCCATGCCGAACTCGCCCACCAACCCTTGGCTGGGCCACTCGGTGGGCCGCTATGAAGGCGATACACTGGTGGTGGAAACCAGTCACTTTCATCCGCAACAGACACTGCGGTCATCGCTTCGCCATCGTTTCTATGGATCTACCGACATGCATGTGGTGGAGCGTTTCACTCGCGTCAGTGAGGATGTGATTCTTTATCAGTTTAAGGTCACTGACCCGGAGAACTACTCACAGCCATGGCGCGGTGAACTGCCCATGAACCGCAGTGATGACCGGCTTTACGAATATGCCTGTCACGAGGGCAATTACGCCATGCCGGGGATACTCGCGGGGGCTCGGCGGGCGGAAGCGGAGGGCCAGCCCTATGCGCCCACTTACAGCGGTGCGCCTTTTTGACTGATGATTGTCGTACGATGTTATGGCCTGGTGATAAGGGTGAGGCGGGCAGGCTAAAATAGCGCTTGCCAACGCCGGAATTAAGCATAGAATGCGCCTTTTTCTGATGGTACCAACCTGTAAATGAACCTGGTCTCGTTCGATATTTTCCGTACCCTCGGCCTGCCGGGCACAACCGTACTCAAACCGGACGATCTGTTCCGTCAGAAAGAGCTGTTGCGCCAGGCTGACTGGGTATTGTTTCCCGAATACTGGCAGCTAAATGCACTGGTTTATGGGCTTGGGTGCCGGGTATTCCCCAGTGAAGCGAGTTACCGTATCGGCCATGACAAGGTCGAGATGACTCGAGCATTTCAGGTGGTGGCACCGGCGCATACGCCCTGGACTGAAATCGACGCCAATACTGCCGAGGCTCAGGACCGATTATGGCAGCTGATGTCCTTGCCTTTTGTTGCAAAACTGCCCAAAGCCAGCATGGGAGACGGCGTCTGGTTGATAGAGAGTCGTCAGGATTGGCAGCGCTATTGCGACCGCTCACCTGTGCTGTATGTGCAGGAATATCTGCCCATCGATCGTGATGTACGGGTGGTCGTGGTCGGCGCAAAAGTCATTACTGCCTATTGGCGTACGCAGTCTGACCGCGGGTTCTACAACAACGTTGCCCAGGGCGGTCAGATTGACTACAGTCCGGTGCCGTCCGCAGTGACAGACCTGGCTTTGCGGCTGGCGCTCGACCTGGGTGTGGATCACGCCGGATTCGACATTGCGCTGGTTGGTGGTCATCCCTACGTGCTCGAGTTCAATCGTCTGTTTGGCAACCAGGGGCTGGCGCAGGGCTCGGCGATCCGGGATGCCATTCTCGACTACCTGCTGACCAGTCGCGAGCCCGATGACCCCGAAGGACCCGCCCCGGTCTGGCCGGTTGCTGTTTGATTGGCTGATGTACTGCCAGCCGGATCAGAGAAGGTCTCTGTTTAACCAGTGGACTTATTCAGTCAACTGGCTGAGCTGAAAGTGACCGGCCTCAACCTCTTCGCTCTCCACATGCACCCAGTCAAGGTCGAGCATCAGGTCCCGTGTCAATGCTTGCAACATTATCTGCATCTGTTGATAGGCGGCTGCTTTTTGTTCTGGCAGCACGCTGATCAGAATCTGCATGCCCGGTTCCTGCGCCACGTGATCGTAGTGTGACTGGTATAGGTGGCCCTCAGTCGACCAGATACCGTCGATGGGGCGACAGCAGGCGCCTGCGAAATGTTGACCCAGGTGTGGGGTCAGGTACGCCAGGATATTCTGATACGGGAAAACAGGTGCCGAAAGCGTGACGGTATACCGAATTCGTTTCATGGGTTACTCGTGATTCCTGTAAAAATATGCAGTCAACAGTACCACGATAAGCACCGTGACACTGAGTACGTTTTCAGCAGACAGCAACGTGAATACATCAAGGATCCCGACAGTTTCGTTGTGCTCCATGTCATTGCTCAGGCTTGCCAGATCGACCACAAGTGCCAGCAGGCTAAGGCCACCGAGGAAAGTCAGTATGGTTTGAATGCTGCGGGTTTGTGCGCGTCGCGAAGCATCAACCAGACGATCCAGCCGCTTCTGTACCAATTGCGCCAACTGCTGCAGGCGTTGCTCCTGTTCCGGTACCTGCCATGCGCTGTCAAATTGCGCCAACAACTGCCGGCGTCTGCCCTGCATGCCGGTCTGCGCTGCCGAATATTGAATACTGATAAATTCAATATGATCATTGCGATATTGATGCAGATCGACGGAGTCGTGCAGTTGCGAATGGGTTTGTTCAAAGTATGCGCCATTGAACTGCGTCAGGGTTTTGTCCAGCAGCGATTCCGTGCGCAGCATCAAGGCGGCATGGAACTGCGACAGTACCATCACGCGCTGAATATCGGCCAAGTAGGCAAAGTCGCACAGCAATGAATTACCGGATCCCAGCAAAAACAGGTCCGAAGCGTCATCCACATTTTGCAGCCAGGCCTGATAATGATCCGCTGTGAGACTCGGCGACTGAACCAGCATTCTGGCAACCCAGAGCGGTCTGCCTTCGCACAGGGTTGTCTTTGTATCCGCGTACACTTTATACGATGCTGGCGCGATAAGACGTCCGCGGCTTTCCTGCTCGTAAAGAAAACACAGCAGCGGTTGCAGATAGCCTGTTGCCAGTGTCTCGATGCGCTGGCTGATCGCCAGGTCGTCAATATTGTCCAGATCGACGGATGTTTGCAGCTCAACGACCAGTACGGCCAGGCAATTGTCGTAGCAGAACAGGGACGCACTAAGTACGTCGTCTTCCTGCATCATGGAAGGTAAGCTGATTTCTGCCGCCGCCTGATAGAACACAGGCAGACTATCGTGTGCAAGGGAGCCGTAGCCCATGGGCCAGCGACAAGGTTGGATATCCACACCGGGGAATTTTGCCAGCAGGTCCTGAAGTGTCCGATATTTTTCTTCGGCATCGGTGACCAGTTCTGTTTGCCAATTAACGGGGAGGCAAATGGGCGAGAACGTATAAACTATCAATTTGCTATCTCCCAGACTTCTATATGGTTTTGCCTTGCCACACTGTAGCCCCGGTGCCCGGGCAGGGCCTGATCCAGGCCGTGGCGCTGAAGTCCCGCCAGCACGCGTGAGTGCTCTGACTCATTCAGCCCTGCCATCACGGCATCTGCGCGACGCAACATATACAACAGATAGGGCTGCACACCGGCGCTAACCGGCACATCGCGGAACCGGGTATTGATCACGCCGATATAACGCTGATGTGGTTTGTCGGAAACCGGCTGCCCGTCAGCGGGCTTTAACTGATTTACATGGTCATCCATAAACATCAGTTTGCTGGTGAGTTCGGGGAATATCTCTTCCGCAATATGTGCGAACAGCGGCGTCAGCGTTTCCGGCAGCGAGTCGTTGGCATAGTAGTCAGTGCCGTACTGCGTAAATTCGGGTGCGTCCAGTCTGGGTGCGGTCATCCGCTCAACCCATCTAAATACCCGTGGCGCACGGCGCTTCATCAGATCTGATGGCACCGGGTCGCGACCCAGGTGTGCAAACATGGGGCCGATCAGACCATAGTCAGCCACCGAAGGCCGGCCGCCAAACAGATACGGGTGCTCGCGGAAATGATGTTCCAGAATATCCAGCAGCGACTCAAATGAATGTTCGATCACGGGAATGCTGGTCTCGGTGATACCCAGTTGCGGCAGATAGGATTGCATGCGAGTCATGATCTTTTCCGCCATGTCGTGTCCGGAGCCAGCGGCGAAGGCGTCACGCAGAAACGCTTCCTGTTGCCCGAGGTAGGACCAGCGATAGTGCATGGCATGTCGCAGCATGGCCTGGCTGCCATAATATTGAACGATGATGGCCAGTATCCGGTGCAGCGGACCGTCTGGATACGCGGGCCAGGGCACGCGACACTGCTCAAAGTGGTCAATGATGTCGACGCTGTCCTGAATGATGCGGCCGTCCGGAAGCATGACAACGGGAATGATGCTGCGCCCGATTGTCGGCATGATGCGTTGTGCGAAGTCCGGATGCGAGGTGGGGCGCTCGATGTAGGCAATGCCCTGGGTGCGCAGATAGCAGCGCACGACACCGGTATACAGTGAATGTGGTACACCATACAGTATGAGGGGGTCGGCAAAAGCGTATGTTTGTGGCATTGTAAGACCCATCTCCCTGTCGTGTTGTCAGGACCCGAAGTGTAACAAATATTTGGGTCATGTCGCGGTCAGATGCCAGGATGTCAGAAAGGCGCCGGAATGCCGGGGTGAGGCTGTCCCGAGCGGGATCAATTAACCAACAACAGGAGAAGCCTGATGAGCCTGACTCCCCGACAAACCATGCGTCTCTGGAAGCCGGCGCCAACGGCGTATCCGCATGATGAACGAGGAATTGACGCTGGACGGTATCAAGGCGGACTTTATGGATGAACAATGGAGCGATCCGCAGAATCGTTGCCGTGCGTACAGAGCAACCTTTGCGGGTACATCTGTGTTTGATCGGGACGAATACAAGGGGTTGGCCGAAAATGGTTGTGAAACGCCGTGACTGAACTGACAGATTCCCGGCATCATGGACGCCTGCGCCGCATTGCCCTGGCCGCTCAGGGTCTGACGCAGGCACAGCCTTTCGGGCGTGGTCTGGCGGGCACCCGCGATGCCATTAAGCATCTGGGTTACGTGCAGATCGACACCATTTCCGTGGTTGAGCGTGCGCACCACCATGTGCTGTATTCCCGGGTGCCGGGATTCAAACCTGCCATGCTGAATCAGTTGTTGGCAGCAGGTGACATTTTTGAGTACTGGTCCCACGCGGCCGCGTTCCTGCCAATGGCCGACTTTCGTTTCTCTCTGCCGTACAAACACGCCATCAAAAGTGGCCAGGTCCACTGGTTCCGGAACCGCGATGAAAAGTTGATGGGCGAACTGATGGCGCGTATCCGGAGCGACGGCCCGTTGCGCTCGCGAGATGTGGACTCTGGTGCCAGCAAGCGCGCTGGCTGGTGGGACTGGAAACCGGCCAAGAAGGCGCTGGAACAATTGTACATGCAGGGCGATCTGATGGTCAGTGATCGTGAAGGCTTCCAGAAAGTGTATGACCTGGCTGAACGGGTGTTGCCCGCAGGTGTGAATACACAGATGCCGACGCTGGAGGAATTCGCCAATCATATCGTGGATCAACAGTTAAGATGCCATGGCCTGGTGTCACTAAAAGGTCTGACCTATTTGCGGCGAAATGCGGCACTTCGCGGCGCCGTCAAAGTGCTTATTGAAGAACGAGTGGTAAACGGGCACTTGCAGCAGGTCGAAACCAGCGGCGAGGTCTATTTTTTGCCCGCAGGTGCGTTGGAGCGCCGTCTTCCTCGCGCAGCAGATCGATTACAGATTCTTTCACCTTTTGACAACAGCGTGATCCAGCGTGACCGGCTGAAGACGCTGTTCGACTACGACTATCAGATTGAATGTTATGTGCCGGCCGGCAAACGCCAGTTCGGTTATTTTTGTTTGCCGTTGCTTTACCGTGATGAATTCATCGGGCGCATGGACTGCAAGGCACATCGTAAAACCGGTGAACTGGAAATCAAGTCATTGCACATTGAAGCCGGCGAAGCGGATGAATCGTCAGTGATTGCCTCTTTTGTTGAGGCCTTGCCATCGTTCTGCCAGTTTCAGCAGTGCTCGACAGTCTCGCTCACCCGCACCTGCCCGGACCATCTGGCATCGCCTTTGCGCGATGCAATGGAACAGGCAGGATGCCTGGGCAGGCCTTAATCCTGAACGTCGATGCGACCGCCAATGTCGCGGTAATCAATGCCACCGGACCCGGTGTCACGGGCGCCAAAGTCGCCCTGTACATCGCGCACGGTGATATCACCCGAACCATCATCGTCAATACGCACGTTGCCGCTGACGCGTTCAATGCGGATATCGCCTGAACCATCATCCGCGATGACAACATCACCTTCAGTATCACGTATCCGAATGTCACCGGAGCCATCGCGCACGCGCACGTCCCGGGTGCCTGTGATTGTCATGGAGCCGGAGCCGTCGTCAACGTCGATTCTGCCTTCAACTTCGCTGATGTCGATATCGCCTGAGCCGTCATCGATTCGGACCGGGCCGCTGGAGTCGACAATACGCAGGTCACCGGAGCCATCGTCGATCAACAGTTCACCGTGAAAATTCCGGACATCAATGTTGCCGCTGCCGTCATCGATATCAAGCAGCAGACCCGCGGGCACCGTCAGGTCGATGTCGATGTGGGCATTGAAGGACCCGGAGAATAATGAGAAGACATTAAAATTCTGGTCTGGTGTCACCGTTTCCAGCTCCCAGGTGTCACCGCGTCGCTCAGTCAGAATTTCCATGTCGTCGAGACGGCGGCGAGAGTCAGCACAGGCCCGAGCCTGCACCTCGATGGGGGCATTGTCATCTGCAGATCCGATGATGCCCAGATAGCCGGCGCCGACATCAAGCGTCAGGCTGCGAATATCATCGCTGTCCAGGGTGAAATTGATGTCTTTGCATTCCTCGGCAAGTGCCGTACCGGAGAGTAACGCGAGGGGGAGTATGCCAGTTAGCAATATGCGCACAATTATTGTCCTTTTGGGTTGATGTTGCTGTCAGTCTCTCTATGGTGGTGACCGTGCTTCTAAAGAACACGGCCCTGATCGTTAGTTCTGCAAAAGCGGGGCCAATTTTACATGCTGAAGTTAAGTGTTTGAAAAATATCAATTAAGATTTTCGCTACAGAACCATTGATCGGTCTGCTACGTAAGCATCGGTGAATTTGACAAGACTCTGGTGTTTTTCGCCAGTGCCGGTACAACTGAGTATGACGCAGAATCAGCAAACGAAATGGGCAAGATGGCATCGCCAACGTTGACTCCCATGTTAAAGTAGCATGGCTACGTACAGAGAGGACAAGCACTCAATCATGTCTGATAAAACACTGTCGGAAAAGCAGAAACAGCCGGCCGCAGCGGGGAATTCCACGCAGATAGTGGCGGCACACGTGATGCTGGCTATCGGCGCACTGAGTCTGTTCTTGATCGGCTGGCGCGCCTGGCCGACGCTGCAACCAGAGCCATTGCCGGACTTCGCGCTGTTCGAAGACACCGATGCGCGCAAGGACGCGTTCTTTGGTTATTTCCTGCCCTTGGTGGAAATGCGCAACGAAGAGATTCTGGAGTTGCGCGCAGACTTGCTGCGCTTGCGCGACAACATAAGTGAGCTGTCAGGTCGGCAGCAACGCCAGATCAACCGGCTCGCAGAAGACTACGAGATAGCCGGGTTTGATATCAATGAGCCGGGTGATTGGGACACATTGTTGCGCCGGGTCGATGTGGTGCCGCCATCGCTGGCATTGGCACAGGCGGCCAAAGAAAGCGGCTGGGGGCTGTCGCGTTTCGCCCAGGAAGGTAACAACTTCTTTGGCCACTGGTGTTATGTCGAGGGTTGTGGCCTGGTCCCGGAATCACGTCCGGCCGGTGCCCGCCACGAAGTGGCTGCTTTCGATTCACCGGAACAGTCGGTGGAGCGCTATATTCGCAATCTGAACAGTCATGATGCATATCGGGATTTGCGGGCGATGCGCTCGCGGCTACGCGCGAATGAAGAGTTGATCACCGGGCTGGAGCTGTCAGAAGGTCTGCTGCGATACTCGCAACGCGGGCAGGCCTATATCCGTGAATTGCAGAGCATGATCCGCTTTAATGAACTGGACGAGCTGGATGAGCCGGTGATGGAAGAAGACCTGCCGCTGGGGACCCACACCACGCCGTGAGGAGGGCCTTGACGGCAATGCTTTGCCCTAAAAGCCTTCTTTGAGGGCCTGAGTGGCGTTTTCCACCAGTGATACAAAGCGCTGATGCAGTGCCTGATAAGTTGAATCGGGAGTCTCATGCCGATTCTCCGCCAGTGTCTCAGCCAGCGTTGACTCCGCCTGCAGGCGTTGCTCAAGGACATCCCTCGCCTGATCAGCAGTGAACCAGGCATGCAGCCGGTGAAGCAATTGCTCGCCGGTTTCTACGTCAGCGTCCGGCGCCGAAGGAAGGTCACCGGTTTCACGTATCGCACGTGCCAGTTGCTCGGCCAACGGTTCACGCTGGTCGGCGATGCGCGTAAACAATTGTGCCGCGTGCTGATCATCAACAAATTCGGCTGAGTCCCGGTAGTGATCGATAGACTCCAGCAGCATCCGGTTCAGTTCCTGCAAGGCCACTTGCCGTTCCGAGCGTAATATACTCACCTGATAATAACTCCCTGTTATTCAGTTGCATGATCTTTGATGTGATTGTGCTCGTCAATTGCAGGCGCGACAACCTCCAGTGCTTTTGGCAGCACGCGAAAGCGGGCGGGAGTGTGGCAGACCGGCTCGCCGTCGGCATGGATGGCGAGTCGCCGTTTGCCAGTATCAATATCTATTGCCTCAGCCTGCGCACAGAAGACACGGCGGTCACGGCTCTGCTGGCCATTACGCAGCAGTGGTGCCAATGTGATGAACTCCCAGGTCGACAAAGGCCGCAGGCTGTACAGCGAGAGTTTACCGTCGTCGATATGGGTGTTCTCATTGATGACATTGCCGCCGCCGTAGTAGCGTCCATTGCCCACTGCCAGATGCATCGAACGCACGCGATAGTGTTTGTCATTCAGGGTCAAACGCGCATGGAACTGGTCGTGGCGCATGATGGCGGCGATCAATGCATGAGCGTAGCTGAACACCCCCCAGCGTTTCTTGTCTTCACTACTGAGCTCTTCAGTTACATGCACGCCAAGCCCCATATTGGCAACATTAAAGAAGTAGTGACCATTAACTTCGCCAACATCGACAGCTTGCCGATGGTTGGCTGCGATGATCTCAAACGCCAGTTCAAGCTCTTCCGGAATACACAGCGAGCGGGCCAGGTCATTGGCAGTGCCCAGTGGCAAAATGGCCAGCGGCAGTTTGCACTCCAACAGGGTCTTTATCATGGAGCTGAGGGTGCCGTCGCCGCCGCCAACAATGACCAGGTTAAGGTCCGCTTTACGTTCTTTCACTGCCGTGCAGCTTTCGTCGGGGCTGTGCGAGATCAGGTACTCGACCTCCATGCCGACCTGCTTCAGCCGTTCCAGGCCAAGGTCGAGCTCGGCTTCTGCACCTTGCCTGCTTTTAGGATTGACGATAAGCAGCGCTCGCGTTTTCTGAGTCCGTTCTATTGGCGTGCTGGGCGACTGTTGGGTTGATTCAATGGTCGAGGAGGGTGGCGTCATGAGTGAGGTCCTTGCAGCGTTTTTGGCCAATGCGGGCAAGCGCAGGCGTGTGCGTCCTTGCAGGTCTGCGCAATGGTGACGCGCAATGGGCAAAACTTCAATCGCTGCGTGCTGTTCAGTGCTGTGTTAAGAATTTGTCACAACGTTTGCAGCATAGTCGTCTGCTGTACTGTTCGGAGTGTTACGGATGAACTCTTTGCAAACCATAACGATCGACAATGTGTCCTGCGTCAAGTCACATTATGGCGTTTATCTGCGAACCAAATGGACTGACGCCACGTTTCATTTCTGCTGTCTTGGGCGATATGGCAATGCTTTCTCAGATTATCTTGACGGTCTGGACGCCGAATTCAGCTTTATAGATATCGGCGCCAATCAGGGTTTGTACTCGCTCATTGCGGCGCGGAACCCGCATTGCACCAGCGTTATCGCGTTCGAGCCTGTCGCCAGCAGTTTTGAGTATCTGCTGGACAATCTGCGCATCAATCAGGCGCATGCAAAAGTCCAGGCAATCAACGCTGCCGTTTCTGACACGGCCGGAATGGCAGAGATTGCGATAAAGCCTGGGCACAGTGGTGCCGCGTCTTTGCGCAGCACAAAGCCGGTCTGGTTGAGCAGTGCCGAGACCATAAAAACGGTTAACGTTGAGCAGCTAAATTCAGTTTTTGCCGGTGCGATCAACTGCGTTATTAAAATTGATGTTGAAGGGCACGAGTTGACGGTTATTCAGGAGTTGATGCACTCAGGCGTTCTTGCGCGCAGCGACGCTATCTATTATGAGGTCAACGAAGACTGGGTCGAGGTGGAGCACATTCAGAAATTGCTGACGTCTTGCGGGTTCTCGCATTTTCAGCCGATCGGCGCAGGCGCGCACTACGATATTCTGGCTACAAAATAGCGCCGGCTTCAGCCTCTGTCAGAAACGGCGCCGGCTCTCCCATGCGGTAACCGTAAATAACCGAGTAGGCCAGCACGTTCTGAACATAGCCACGGGTTTCCAGGAAGGGAATGGTTTCAATCCAGATATCCATCGGCACCGGATTGTCGGCGCTGCGACGCAGCCACTGTTTTACCCGGTTGGGGCCAGCGTTATAGGCGGCGGCAGCCAGCGCCCGGTTGCCATCAAATTCTTCCAGTAAGCCGGCCAGATAACGGCTGCCCAGGCGTATGTTGACGCCAGGCTGATAAAGGTCCGCCGTATTCACCGGCATGCCCGCGCTAAGCGCAGTTTCCCGGGCGGTGCCGGGCATCAGTTGCATCAGACCGCGGGCACCGGCGGGAGACCTGACATCGTACATGAACGCGCTTTCCTGGCGCGCAATGGCAAACAGAAGTTGCTTGGGGACATTGAGCTCAGAGGCGACACTGGCGAACTGGTCGCTATAGGCCAGCGGGAAACGCAATTGCATATCATCCCAATAGCCGATCTGGATCATGGCCTGAATACTGTTACGGTGCCAGCCCCAGTTGTCTGCAAGTTTGCCGCTGGCGGCAACCTGCTGTGGTGTCATGCGCTGCACGGCATATTGCCACTCATTGCGCGCACTGACCTCGTCGCCGAGTAAGTACAGTTCGTGGGCGCGCACGATGGAGGGCATATCGTAAAGCTCGTTGAGTTGTGGCTCGTCCACGGCCACAGGCGTATCCGCCAGCTCATAATCCAGGCCCAGTAAATCGGCTGCCAGGAAGCCATAATAACTGCGTGTTGCGGCCACGAGGCGGTACAGAGATTGTGCCTGCGCATCGGCCTCCGGCGTGCCTTTCTGTTCCAGCATGCGCGCCTGCCAGTAGCGCCAGCGTTCGCTGTCGCGTGCATCCTCCGGCAGTCTTGCCAGCCAGGTTTCGACACGTGCCCAGTCCTGACCGCGCAACGCATCACGCAGAATCCAGCTGACCAGTGTTTCTGTCACCAGCTCGGGCGTGTTGCGCAGCAGCGTTTCGGTTTCACTGACAAAACCCTGCAGTAACAGGCGCAGTGCAATCATGCGCTGGTGCTCGATAAAGATGTCCGCATTGAATTCGTGACGGTCGTGATGACTTTGCAGCAGCAACATGGCCAGCGGCGCGTCGATGGTCAACATGCGCCGGATGCCGTGCAGGATGATTTCTTCGGTTTCGCTGTTGCGGGCGCTGAGTGAGTCCATGTCGCGCAATCGCTCCGGTTCCCGGTCGATGCGCAGGTAAAGCTCCGCCAGTTCACGCTCGCGCGCGGGCATCAGGGTGCTGATGTAGCTGGCCAGGCGGCGGTGTCCTGCCTGCAGCGTTTTGCTGAAGCGTTGCCAGGCGATATCCGGGGTCAGAAAGCCTTCTTCCATCCAGGCCTCAAACACTGGGTCGCAGTCGTTGGGTTGGGAAACAGACACGTTCCACAAACGGTCGGCGTCGGCCAGTGTGGTGTAGTCGCCAAGTTCCAGATTTGCGTGCATGGCACGGCAGGTAAGACGCGTCGTGGTATTGGCAGGGTTATGGTAACGCACCAGGTCTGCACCACGATTTTCCCGCGCCAGCGCGCTGACCCATTCGCGCTCGAGGCGGTCACCGAGGTAGGAGTTCTGGTTCTGTTGCAGGAACTGGTCTATCTCAAAGAATTGCCCGTCGGTACGCTCGCCGTCGCTGTCTGCCTGTGCCAGTGAGGCCAGACGTTCGCTGAGCATGGCGTAGTCAAGATAGGGCAATAACGGATAGCCCGTGAGCTGTTCGCGCAGCGCGGCAAAAGTTGCGGTGTCATTCTGTGCCAATGCTTCGCGGGCGCGCTGGAAAAGGGCTCTTTCTGTGCTGAAGGCTCTCCCCTCGCTGCCGGTTGCCTGTTGGTCGGGGGCTGTGGGGGCGTCGGCTGCATTGACTGCGCCTGCAACCATACCGGTCCAGGCCAGCACCAGTGGCAGACAGACGCGGTTGAATTTGCGAGGACTGTGCACAGTCAACATCGAATGATCCTGACGCAGCCGGGTCGAGCGGCTGGATGATTTACATTTGAAAAATATCATAACACGACAGCAGACCTTAAAACTGTGCGCTACATTACAATGACAAGTATTTGAGGAAGGCTTTGTAATCTGATTTCCGGTGTTAATATGGCGCAGGGGCCTGCGGGATTAAACGGGTGTTCAGGGAAACAGCGAATCAGTGAAACAGTAAAACGAGACAACAGGAAGCAGCCATGTCAGAAAAATTCAGCGAATTATCACCGACGCTTACCGATTTTATCGGCGAGCAGCATATTTACTTTGTTGGCACAGCCGGCGCCGAAGGCCGCGTCAATGTGTCTCCCAAAGGCATGGACAGTCTGCGTATTCTGGGACCCAATGAAGCCATCTGGCTCAACATGACGGGCAGTGGCAATGAAACCGCGGCGCATGTGATGGAAAACCAGCGCATGACCATCATGTTCTGCTCCTTCGGCAAACAGCCATTGATTCTGCGTCTATATGGTCAGGCTGAGGTGATTCATCCACGTGACGCTGACTGGGATCAGCTCATCGGTGAATTCCCTGAGTATCACGGTGCGCGTCAGATCTTCCGCCTGGCCATTGATATGGTGCAGACCTCCTGCGGTTATGCGGTGCCACATTGTGACTACAAAAGTGAACGGGTAACGCTGGAAAAATGGGCCGAAAAACGCGGTAGGGAAGGCGTGCAGGACTACTGGGCGCAGAAGAATACGCTGAGCCTGGACGGTAGACAGACCGGCATCCTGCCGGAATGACGGCCACTTATGGGCCACTTATGGGGACGGAGGGAATACTTTTTGATCAAAAAGTATTCCCTCCGTCCCCATAACGGCATAAATGCGGGTTTAATAATAAAAAAAGGAAATCTGTATGGAAATCAATTATATTGCGATTTTTCTTGCCGGCTTCTCGGCCTTTGCGCTTGGCGGGGTATGGTATTCCCCAATAGGGTTCGGCAAGGTCTGGCAACGTGAAACCGGCGTTAACCCGGACAACGTCAATCCGGTTAAAGTGTTCGGCGGTGCATTGCTGCTGTCCCTGATAGCCGCCTTTGTGTTTGCCATGTTTCTGGGGCCCGATCCGAGCCTGCAACTTGCCTTGGGTGCGGGCGTGGCCGCAGGGGCGGGCTGGGTCGCGACATCCTTTGGCATCAATTATCTGTTTGCCCAGCGTAGTCTGAAACTGTTCCTCATTGATGGTGGCTATCACACGCTGCAGTTCACGTTGTATGGCCTGATCCTGTCTGTGGTCTGACGACAGAGGTTTTGTAATTGGCTGGCGAATAAACCCGGGACCGGCGGTGTATGATATTCAGACGCTGCACAAACGCGGCGTCATGGATACACGGTGACGACGGAAGCGAATGCCAGCCATGAAAGTCGACATACACGTAGACAGTGATTTACTGCAGCAATGCCGGAACGGTAACGGCAAGGCATTCAGGGAACTGGTTGAGTTGCTTAAGCGGCCAGCGTATTTCCATGCGCTGTCACTGACCGGCCATAGCGATGATGCCCTCGACGTATCGCAGGAAGCATTTGCCCGTGCCTGGCAGAACATCTCCCGTTTCGATCCTTCTCAGCCGTTTTATCCCTGGTATTACACAATTCTGCGACGCATCGCTCTCAATCATCTGCGCAGCCATTCACGTCGGCGCGAGGATGGTGATGTCGGGCAAATCGATGCCAAGCCTGCAGAGACCGATGGTCCCGGCCAAAATTGTCAGTCGGCGCAATACAGTGTGCTGGTGCATCGGGTGCTGCAGGCGATGAGTGTTGAGGACCGGGAAATACTGTGTCTCAAGGACATGCATGACCACAGTTATCGTGAGTTGGCCGACATTGTTGGCATTCCGATCGGCACCGTGATGTCGCGGCTCTACGCAGCCCGGCAACGATTTCGGCAATTGATGAAGGAAAATGGTTATGAACACAACTGATTCCGAAGCGCGAGCGCTGATGATGGCCGTCCTCGACGACGAAGCCGATGCGATTCAGCGACAACGGTTTGATGAGCTGCTGGCCGCTGATGCGGCATTGCGGCGTGAATTTGACGAACTGGTATCACTGAAGGAGCTGACCATGAACAATCAACCGCAGGACCCTGACAAGGCGCTCTGGCAAAGCTACTGGAGTGGTGTCTACCGACGTCTGGAGCGCAGTGTGGGCTGGGTGCTGATGTCCGTGGGCCTGATCATGTTGCTGCTTTATGGCGGCTGGGAGTTTGCCCGGGAATGGCTGACAAGTCCGGACATGCCCTTGTGGGTGAAGCTGGGTGGCGTCTTTGCCGTCATTGGCATCGCCATCCTGTTTGTATCCATCCTGCGTGAAACACTTTTTCATCACAAGCACGAGCGTTACAAGGATATTGAACGATGATGATTGCAACGTCACCGGCTGTTGCCGGTAGTAAAATAGTCAAAACCCTGGGCGTGGTCCGCGGCAATACCATTCGTGCCCGCCATGTCGGTCGCGACATTCTGGCGAGCCTGCGTATGCTGGTCGGCGGTGAAATCAGCGACTACACCAAAATGCTGGCTGAAGCCCGCGAACAGTCGATTGACCGCATGACGTCAGAGGCCAGGCAACTGGGCGCAAACGCGGTCGTTGACGTACGTTTCTCCACCAGCCACGTCATGGCCGGTGCTGCCGAGATTCTGGTCTACGGCACCGCCGTTGTCCTGGAAGAAAACTGACCACTGACACTTATGGCACTTATGGGGACGCACTTATGGGGACGCACTTATGGGGACGGAGGGGATACTTTTTGATCAAAAAGTATCCCCTCCGTCCCCATA
>OJBX01000264.1_pt1 | contig 29218 bp, 17 predicted proteins | sample 1590751 | NCBI WGS metagenome assembly OJBX01 (sample SAMN05416780, study PRJEB24817) | seawater metagenome | isolation source: Sea water | place: Canada:Atlantic | collected 2013-07
GGCATACGAGTTTTCTGCCTGTCTCGTGGGCTCGGAGATGTGTATAAGAGACAGGGACTATATCGTTCAGGATGGTGACGTTATCCACTTCCGATTCAACGTGTGATCAACGTCTGATTAACGTTTGATCATTTCTCCTATACCTCAGTAGACGTTAGTAGCCACCCATAGACTAAGCATATAACGTAAAATCAACAGCTTACATTGAAAAAGCCTGGGTCTTCTGAGCCGCCGACGTCTACTGTTGGATTTTGCATTCCAGGATTTTTGGGGGTACAGTTGGGGGTACTGCTCAAAAATTTTGGGGGTACCGCCTCCCCCATCCTGGAGGTGCCAATGCCAAAGGATCTACTTACCGAACTCAAAGTCAGGGCGGCGAAGCCGGAATCACGCTCGTATAAGCTCAGTGATGGCGGCGGCCTGTTCCTCTTGGTCAAACCAAATGGCAGCAAGCTCTGGCGCTGGAAGTACCGCATTGATGGCAAGGAGAATCTTTACGCTATCGGCCCCTACCCTGATGTAGGCCTATCAGATGCCCGAACGGAGCGGGACTCGGCACGGCAGCTCGTCAAGCAAGGCATTCACCCATCGCACGACCGCCAAGAGATAAAGCGGCGCAATATCGAGACACTCGAAGAACGCAAGCGAGCCATGGAAAGCTCTTTTGCCAAAGTCTCGGCTGCTTATCTGGCTGAGGTGAAAGCGAGCTACAAGCCAGGCTCGTACCGCGCCAAGGAAAGCCGTATCCGGAAATACCTCGCACCGAAGCTGGCCGAGATTCCAATCAGTGAGATCGGAGTCAAAGAGATACGTCCCGTCCTGGAGGCCTGCAAAGCCCACGGTGCCTGGGCCGGGATTCATGTGAAGGGCGACCTGAACGCAATTTTTGAGTATGCAATCGTACGGGGCTTGGCCGACGCCAACCCGATACCAACGCTGCGCGGACTGCTCAAGATACCTCCCAGCCAAAGCAAGGCCGTCTTGACCGCCGAGCAGACCCGCGCCTTCTATCGAGAGCTTCGGGCTTACCGTGGCTACCCAGAAACTGCCCTGTGTCTGCGACTCATTGCACTAACTGCCTGCCGACCCGGCGAAGCAGCCGATGCAGAGTGGAACGAGTTTGATTTTGAGGAACAAGTATGGCGCCGACCGGGGGAGAAGATGAAAGCCGGACGCGACCACGTCTGCCCTCTTTCTGATCAGGCAATCCAGGTGATCGAAGACCTTCGGCCAATTACCGAAGGTGGGCGCTATCTGTTTCCTCACCGTAGCGGCAAGGGGTTCACGACGCCCAACAGATTGTCGTATGCCATGCGTGACATGAATCTGGGGCCGAGAACAACACCCCACTGTTGGCGAACCACTTTTTCCACTTGGGCCAACGAGCAGGGTTTCCGTCCCGATGCCATTGAGCGCCAGCTAGCCCACGTCGAAAGCAACAAGGTGCGCGCAACTTACAATAAGGCAATCCTGCTCTCCCAGCGCCGTGAAATGATGCAGGCATGGGCTGATTATCTTTCGGCAGCAGAAGAGGCGGCTGTAAATACATCTGAGTCAGCTTCCAAGCCGACATCCAAGAAGATTGGTGCTCGTGCTCGCAGAGCGGGCTAAGCTTTATGTAGCACCACTGTTGGACTGAGCTTCGCCAACCGAAAGCGTCAAATACGGATTATTTAGAATTGGTTCGTTGAACAACACCGAGCCATCTGCCAACAAGTAGCCATGCAACCGCCGCGACTTGCGTGGCCCGGTGACTTCGCAAGTCCAGATGTTCAGCCCATTGTCTTGCTTGCGGTGCAGTCCCAACTTTTCGAACTTCTTCTGAGCCCACTGCCAGTCTGAGAGCTTCTCTGTCTTGGCAAGCTTCGCTATCTGGGGATGCTCCTGGGCATAACGCTGGAACACCCCCGGGCTGACGAGATACACGGTACCGTCTACGGTGTGCACCAGCGCCTTGGCGTCGTTGATGATGAGTTTTCGAGCCTGGATGTGCTGACGTAGCCATTCCATGAAGTGTTCGCCGGAAGGTGAGGCATTTCTCCGCTCTGGCTCCTCATCCGGCACTGGAGCGACGAACTCTTCTTTTGGAGGTTGCGGCGGGTCGGCTGTTGTAGGTGCCGAGGAGTCATCCAGTAGGTCGAGCAGAGCGTTTACGCCATCGTCTGCCATAACTGATTCTGCCGACCCAGACTGATCCAGATCGGCGTCAGGTACATGATGGCCGGCATTCCCTTCGCTGGGTGCAGGCGTATCCTCTTCCCCTTGATCGACCTCAATGTTCCCCGTGAATGCAGGTGGTCGGTCGGCTGCTTCCCAGATTGCAGCCGGAGACAGCTTCAGAAAGGTGAAGCTGTGTGACCAGCCCCCATCGCTGGTCACGGTCGCCTTCCAGATCGCTTTGCCGTCTGGAGTGGGCTGTGCGATGCCGTGGTCCTGCAGGATATTGAACAGCGCCGTATTGTTGGAGGGTATGCCTTCAATGCCCTGGGACAGCAGATAGGCGCGGAGCTTGTCGGAAACGGTCTTACTCACCAGCCACAATGCATCCTGGGTCAGCCAGCCATCGGAAGCCTGGGGCTGGTTAAGTTTGAACTCTTCCCTGAGCAGATAGCGCAGGCCATCCAGCAGTTTCCGCTGCAGGGTATATTTGGGCGCGGCGATCGCCTTGCCGGGATCGCCACCGAGCTCCTGGGCAACCGAAGCCTGGTCGGCCTGTATCACCAGCTCGCCTAGGGTGCCGGCATGTTCATATTGCCCCGCCAGGACATACAGCAAGGCAGCCCACAGATCGGGATACTGGCTGAGCCAGTCAAGGATTTCACGATCGAGCAGCCGGGTGTACAGGAGTCCAGTAGCGGCACTGTGCAGGCGGTACTCCCTGTCCTTGCGATAACGAAACCGGTATGGCCGCTGCAATGGACCGTGCCATGGGTGCCAGATGGAGCCGTCGGCATATTCCACATGCAGGTCGACGGCGATTTTGCCAATGTCGTGCAGCAGCGCCGCATAGGCGGTGGCCGCGGTCCAGGCCTCCGCCTGGGCGGCCTGGGTCTCCGGAGTTGTACCGGCAGGCAACAGGTGGGACTGCCTCAGTTTGAGTGCATAGGCGACGATTTCCAGGCTGTGGTCGAGCATTCCGCCAGGATAGGCGTGGTGATGCCCCTCGGAGGCTGGGAACTGTTGGACCAGTTCAGCGTAGCGTTCCAGGGGTGCCAGATACAGAGTGTTGAATTGACGACGAGATAATGACGTCCGCTGCCAGATGTGTTCCAGCAGTTTCCGCCGGCGAGGCGTTGCCAGCAGAGACGCGGCCGACTCAGGTCGCGTCAGCCCTTTGGGCATCTCCGAGACGGGGGCTTGTGGTGCGCCGGCGGTCAGGCGGACGCTTTTACGTTGGAACAGGGAAAACATCTGAAACCCCGAACAGTGTGACCGGGCTGGGGCCTTTTGGCCTTTTCGGGTAGAGCCTTTCCCCTTCCTACCATTCCCTTGCCCCTTCCCAGCCCTTTGGCCCTTGATTAGCCCTCGGGTATAAGTTAGCCCATGGTATCCAGCCACAATAAATAGGATTCGTGCGGTTCCGTATTGTTTGCGGAAGGCAGGCTGTACCTTGTCTACCCTCGGTGCTTTCAGCAACAGCAGGAGGGGGCCATGCGACCGCAAAATACACCGAGGGAAGCCAGGATTGACAAGGTAAGGAATAATCCTTACTCTATAGGCATGAGTATCACCGACAGGAGCCTGACCATGCCTGGTATCCATGAACAAGCTACCCTGACTTCCAAAGGGCAGATCACCTTGCCCAAGGCAATTCGACAGGCCCTGGGTGTGACCACCGGGGGCAAGGTGTCCTTTGAGCTGCGCGGCGGCGAAGTGATCGTCACCCGTGCCGACGCCGAACATGAAGACCCGGCCATCGGTGCCTTCCTGGGATTGCTGGAACAGGACATCCGCCAGGGCAAGCACGTTGGCAACCTGCCGGACGATCTCGCCCAGGCCATGCTGGCGAATCTGGAGCACCCGGTGGATCTCAATGAGGATATCGAAGGCGAAGTAGCCCTTTGATGCAGCGCCATGGATGGATACTGCTGTTCCACGACTGCATCGTGGAGCAATTGCAGAAGCTGCACGCCGCCGCCGAGCGGGCTCAGCGGAGTGACCCGAAAGGCTACGAGAGTAACGCTAACGTCAAATTGTTCAGGGCGTTGACGCAGTTGATCCTGGAGATCGTGCCCAGAGATCCAGGGCGAGATGAATACCGGCAGGGCAACACGCTAGGGCTAAAGCACCGGCACTGGCGGCGAGCCAAGATCGGAAGGCGCTTCCGGCTGTTCTTCCGCTACGACTCCAGGTCGAAGACCATCGTGTTTGCCTGGGTCAATGATGAACAGACGTTACGGTCGTCGGGCAGCAAGTCTGACCCCTACGCGGTGTTCGAGAAGATGCTCCAGCGTGGCAACCCACCGGATGACTGGGAAAGTCTCGTGGCAGCAAGCCGATCCGACTGGTCGACGAAGGAGAAGCGATAGCCCTCCAAGAGGTTAAAGCGATGAAAGCAACACCGACGATTACGAAAACCGAGCGCGCCGGTCGATGGCTGGGGCGCATGTGGCGTGGTGTTGCTCGTCGCGAGACGCGAGCTATTCATTGGCTGGCTGCGAAAGGACTGCCTGCTGGTGTGGGACGTCTGTTGCTATGGGGCCTCAAGTTCGGAGTGCTCGGTGCCTTGCTGATCACGGGGTTCTGGATTGTCGGGTTCCTACTTGTAGGCACCTTGGTCGTTTGGGCTGCGCTTAACTCGAATGATGCCAGTGAAGCAGAGCCAGAGTGGCGTGAAGGTCACTCTGGCTTTGGCCTGTACGACAAGAACGAGTGGCGTCATGACATGGGCGACCCTGACGATCCTTGAGCCAGCTCATCCGGCTCATGAATTGAAGACCACCTTATGTGGTGGCACTCAAATGTACGAACTGGTTGCCAGCGCCTTCTGCTCTCACACTCAGGCCTGCCCCCCTGGAGACAAGGTAGCTTAATGGCTGGTCGAGCATGAATGGATAAAGCACTGCCAATGATGACAAGCCAGACACCGGCAGTGCCTTCCCCGTGTACATCAATGCCGCCTCGATGAGCCAAGTTACAGCCTGCTCATCTCTGACTACGATCGGCTGTTTTCGTACCAATCGCTTGCCTTTCTCAACACGCTCGATTGCTCCCCAGCTTGCTTGCGACTGCAAGACCATGTTTGTCATTCGATAGGTGCCTTCGCGCTCGCCGTAACTCTCACTCATACGACGATGAATTTCCGCCGAAGCACAGTCACCCTGCAGAGAGGAAAGTCGCCCAACCAGCTCGCTTACCCTGCCAAAAAACGGGTAGGTTGCTATGGCCATCCCCCAAGTCAGTGCCGCGATGGGAGTATTGGGATCAGCTTTATGGATGGCAACTCCTCGATCAGCGAAGGCCTTCAGTTCTGGGCGTGGTTCCAGCCAAAGCCGGTTGAGTACTGTACGAGTCTTCTTGCGGGCGGCAACGCCAAGCTCCGCCTGATCCAGCAAAGTGTTCAAACCATCCAGGGTATTCGACTCGGCACGGACTTCAAGCGCTGCCGTCGCCCATTCGAGCGGTACGAAGCGATCAAAGCCGATTTTAGGTGCCGAGGGTTTCATGGTATTCAATCTACGTAGCTCACTTTTACAAACGGCACGATCAGCTCCTCAACGGATGGCCCGCCGTGCACTACTATTTGATCATCTTTCGGTACGAAGGCTCCGCGGCCTCCAGCAAAAAGCGGCATAAAGTCCGTTGGCAAACCGCCAACATCCAAATTAAAAGCATCCGGATTCGCGGCCAAGGCTTCAGCGAGAAGCGCTTCGCTACGATAAGCACGTACGCGCTCACCCCTAAGTTCAGGAGCAAGGCCCTGGTTCGGTCGACCTATGCCAACCGCTTCTACATTGCCGTGATCCGCTGTCAGGTAAATACTGAAACCATTGCCCAGCAGAATCTGGAACAGTCTTTCAATAAACCCCGATTCGCACCATTTCGTTATTTGCGCGGCCACACCGGATTTGCCAAGCACCGCACCGTGGATCATTTCGTCTACGGTATCGACAACAATACCAGCCACTTTGACAGCAGGATTAGACAACTCAGCTTCCAGGTCAGGCAAATCATCATTTCGTTTGATGGCTTTGCGATAGAAAACCTCCCTGGAAGTCAGTCCATGGTCTCGCCAAAAACGATCCCACAGTCCCGGTTCTTTGGATGTCGTTTCAATACTGTCGGCAAACTCACGAGGACGTAGACCAGAAAAAAGGGCTTGTCTGGAGACGGATGTCAAAGTTGGCAGCCAGGCAAAACAGGCTTGCTCATCGAACATCAGTCGAGGTTGAGCCTTGGTGACGCTCTCCCGGACCTGAATCCACTGATCGATGGCCAATCCATCGAACAGAAGGAGCGCGATTTTCTGTTCACCATGTTCTCGTCGTATCGACAGAAAACGGGGAACATGATGCAACATGATCGGTCCTTTCACGACCGGCAAGGAAGGCAAATCCGAATAGTGCTTGACCAACCATCCCTGTAGCTGAGTATCAGCCTGGCACTGCAAGGCCAGAAGATCATTCCTCAGGCCTGCCGCACGGCTGGCATCCAGGCCGTTGAAGCGCGAAATGATCTCGCCGAGACGGCGGGCAAAATGTGCCCAGTCACGATGGCTCGAATCAATGCCAGGAATCTCATCCTCCAGGGCCTTTATACCGTCCAGGACCAGAGTGCGCATCGCAAGCGGGTTCTGGACTACCCCCACTTTGGCCCATTTAGGCAAGGCGTCCGATATGCCCGATACTTCCAGCGGGTGCAATGTGCCATCCAGGAACATGGAATCAACAATCAGCCAGACATCATGGTGATTAAATGGAATTTCCAGCTTAACGTTTAATTCCGGCGGTGATGGCTCCCCGACTCGGTTTCCAGTAAGCCCATGTTTTTCCAAGTAGCGATACCAGGCATCCTGAACTACTCGCAGGGTTTGGCTCCTATTCGAGAAGAGTTCGGCGATAGGAGCGTCTCTGAATGCACTCTGGCTACCCAATACCTGCTCTACATACTGAGCAAGCACCGTGGGTAGTGTAGACTCGCGATAGTGCAAACGCAGCAATTCTCGCCAAAAGTGTTCAGGCTGCTTTATCAGATGGGGGCTTAGTTCAAAGATATGTGTAAGCACAAACTCCTTGGTGGCTGCTTCTCCCAGGACTTGTGATGCATGCTGAGCCTGCGCTTCGAACAAGGAAGGCAACATCTCGTTGTCTAGTTGCCGCACTACCGAATAGCTGAGTTTTGGCAGTAGCTCCGCCAGGCTCAGGCTTAAGCGGCGCCCATGACGTAAGTAGTCCCAGGGCAGTTCGCCGGCCTGATGTCCTCGCAGATGCAAAATGAGTGCATCGGACGGTGGTGCCTCTCCCTGATCCCAGGCTGTACGGTAGCGCTCTTCGTATTCGGCGCGAAACGCTATGCTGTCCTCGAACAGCAGCGTTTCAAAGCCACGTTCACGCAAGCCCGCCAGGACGTGCTCATCAAGCAAGACGCCATCCGGATCAGAGACAATCCACAGTCGAGATAAATCAGACTGGAACTCTCCAAGAATACAGTTTACCCAGGAAGAATTCGTCACGCTGCATTCCCCCCGACACTGCCAATCCGCAACATCAATACTGCATTGAGTTCCGGAGTGCCCTGTTCGGCTTCAAGCAGAGCCGCCATGCGCGCTTCATGTTCCGCATCCAAACGCTTGCGCCTGTGCTCCCTCACAGCAGGAAGTCCAATGCGACCGATGGCCTGATATCTGGCTTCAAAGGCATAGCGTGCTCGCTCGCGCTCCTCGGCAAGCCAGCTATGGTGCTCTTCCTTCAATCCGGCAAACAATCGTTCACCTTGCCCCCTGGCAGCGGCCAAAGCGTTTTCAAAGTCGTTGTCGGCTTGTTCCATTTCCAACTCAGGGGCGAGAATCAATTGCTCTGTCAGCAGTAAATCCCATATTCGCTTGGCCGTAGGTACAAAGCTGCGACCATCATCGGTAATGAATACGGGCAGGAAGCGACGACGGCTGAATCGCTCAGACACATGGGACGCGTCAAGACTGATCTCCCAAAGCGACCACACACCGATAACCGCTTCAGGCAGGCCACGCATCGAAACCATCGGCAGAGGCTGGCCCGCCACACAGCGCGGCAATTCACTGATGACCGCGCGGGCACGAGCGTCCTCCAGCGTGATCCACTCGATCTCGGGGTGCTGTTCAGCGGTTCGTGCATCAAAGCAAACACGGGGTGACTCACTGCCGTCCGGCCACTTCACTCTCCAGGACTCACCGCACTTTTCAGCCTCACCACCACGTGCCGGCAGCCCCGAGGTGATGGCGCGCTCTAGCCAATATTGTGCTGGGTGATCACGCCATTTGCGTGCATCATCGGCTTCCAGGGTGTAGTCCTCCGTCAGGAGATCGCTACCCTTGCAGCTTGCTGACACCTTATCCCGTACCTGGTCGATGACCGCATCGCATTCCTGGTCAATACGGCTCGGGTTCTGCAGACCATGTACGAACAGCTCATCAAAGATTGGCTCCACTTCCACCGAGTCGATGACATCCGCCGCTTTATTTACACCGAACTCTTGGGCGATGACCTCCAGCTTTTCTTCCAGCACCTGGCGAACCCGGTGCTCGACCGTGTCTTCAAGAACCAGATTGATGGCCCGCACCACATGAGGTTGTCCGATACGATCAACGCGGCCTATCCGCTGCTCCAGCCGCATGGGGTTCCAGGGCATGTCGAAATTGACAACCACATGGCAGAACTGCAGGTTCAAACCTTCACCGCCGGCATCAGTTGAGATCAGCACCCGGACATCACCAGAAAAGTCTTGTTGCGCCTTGGTTCGCGCATCCAGATCCATCCCGCCGTTGAGTAGCACTACGGAAAAGCCCCGGCTTTCCAGGAGCTCCGCCAACATGGCCTGAGTGGGCACAAACTCGGTAAACACCAGCACCTTGAGCTGCGGGTCCCTCTCCTCCTGCTGAAGCTTGTAGATCAGTTCCAGAAGGGCCTCAGCCTTGGCATCAGTCCCTTGCCGCTCGGTCTCACGCGCCAAGTCGAGCAGAATGTCGACCTCCGCTTTCTCCTGCTCCCAGCCATTGGCCTGCACGACAATGTCGACCTGCGATTGCCCATCCAGCTCAGCCCACTCATCCATATTCGCCGTATCAAACAAGCTGGCTTGCAGTTGCGGCTCTTCCAGCAGGCTTTGGCGCTTTTCCAGCGTGGCCCGAATGGCTGCCGTGCTGGACGTCACCAGGCGCTGCATCAGAATCATCAAGAATCCAATATGGCGCTGCTTGGCGGCCATGGCTTGGTTGTAACCATGGCGCACGTAGTCGGTTACCGCCTCATAGAGTCTCTGCTGGGCGGCATGGCGATCCTGCCATGCCACGGCCTGTAGCTTGGTCGCACGCGGCTTGAATAGCGGCTGTCCCTCGGCATCGATAGAGGAACGTTTCTCCGTACGGATCACATAAGGCTGCACCCGGTCGCGATTGATACTGTTCTCGTCAGGAAACGCCTCACGATCCAGCAACTGCATCAAGCGCATGAACTGGTCTGTCTTGCCCTGGTGAGGCGTGGCAGACAACAACAGCAAGTAGGGGGCCGCCTCCGCCAACGCAGCTCCCAATTTGTACCGGGCTACCTGCTCGGTACTACCGCCCATACGGTGCGACTCGTCGATAATCACCAGGTCCCAACCGGCAGACACCAGATCCTCGAAGCGTTCGCGGTTGTAGGTGTTCAGTTGTTCCAGGCTCCAGCCACGACGGGCCTCGATCGGTTTCACCGAGTCCAGTGAGCAGATAACCTGATCATGCATCCGCCACAGATTATCATCCTCGTTGCGCCAGGTACGAAAGGCGGTCAGGTCGGATGGCTCTATAAAGCGAAGCGCCTCGCCGAAGTGCAAGCGCATCTCCGCCTGCCACTGACGCACCAAACCTTTGGGGGCCACCACCAGCACGCGTTTCACCATACCGCGCAACTTGAGTTCTCGCAAAATCAGGCCGGCCTCAATGGTCTTACCCAGCCCTACTTCATCAGCAAGCAGGTAGCGAATGCGGTCTCGGCTCATGGCCCTGTTCAGTGCATGGAGCTGATGCGGCAGAGGCACCACGCTGGACTGTATCGGGGCCAGTAGCAGGTTGTCCTCCAGCGCATCGCACAACTTGGCAGCGGCAGCCGTATGCAGAATCTGGTCAGCCGTCGTCTGCACGTCGGCCAGTGAACCCAGCTCTTGGGCTCGGGCGCGCACCACGGCGTCCTTGCCCGGCAGCCATACCCGGTAGGTGTTTTCTCCCCACAGCGTCTGGCTATCCACCACCCGGCAGGGGGCGGTCTGGCGAATATGCCAGCACCAATCGCCTACCGCCCATACGTTGGTCATATATCCCCCTGTCCAATCACAGCCTGCCCGAGGGGGGTAAGGCGGTATCGCTGATTGCCGCTACGGGGCTTGTCGGGAATCGTCATTTCCAAGACCCCCGCATCCAGCGCGGGCTGGAGGTAAGCCTTTGCGAAATGCATGCGATCTTTCAACCCGACGCTATCCATGAGTTCCTGGCGCGTCATCTCCCCGGTAACCTTGGCCAGCAGCGTTGAAACTTGCGGGGTAACTTGAGGGGCAGCTTGCGGGGTACCTTGAGGGGTCTCTTGCGGGGTAGCTCCCCCCTCATCGGCCACCGGCTTCTCCGTAAAGCGCTGCCGCAGCACTTCTGGCACCTCAAACAGGGTGTCGCTCACTGCCTGCAACAGTTGCTGCTGAACCAGGAAATCGGCGATTCGCTTGGCTTGCAGGGTGGTGGCAACCCCCAGGCCACGAATATCCGTCAGGCTTATCCGCTCGCCATCTACCCGGCCCAGGGCCAAGGCCAGCACATCCGCCTGCTCCCGGTTCAGGTTTGCGCCAATAGTCTGGCGAAAATGCTGCATGGCCTCGGTTACCAGGGGCTGATTGAGCAATACCAGCTCGAACTGTTTGCGCGCCTTGTCATTGTGCAACTGGGGCGGCACCCGACCCAGCTCATGCCAGTTGCGGAAAATGGCGCGAATACCCGTACCGGCCTGATCCGACAAGCCAATACGCCGGAACGCTTTAACGATGGAGGGGTTGCGTACCTCCTTCTCGGTGGGGTCCAGCAACTCAGCCTCGGTAGCAAAGGCATCCCCAGGATTCCAGAAGATGGTGCGATCGGTAAACAAGCGAATGGATGGCTTGCGGCCATGGTCGCCATAGTCCTGGTGAATCAACAGATTGATGGCCGCCTCGCGAAAGGCCACGTAATCCGGCGGGTCGTCATTGCGGCGCAAGGTGGAGGGGTCGAGCGCGAAGGGATGCTCGGCAATGCGCATGTAGCGGGCCACCAGGCCTTGCCAGGTCTGGAAGATGTTTTCCTCAAACACATAGCGATCATGCCAGCGCTGCTCCGCCGACCAGCGCTCGAAAGCGGTATCGATACGCTGATAGTCCAGCACCGGCCGAGGCAGAATCTGTCGGACGTAGCGTCCTTCACCAAACAGCAGTACACCGGCGCGGGTGGGCAGCAAAGTACCATCCTGTTCGACAATGAAATTCCAGTTGAGCAGGAACTCGCTCGGGTCTGCGATCTCCTTGTGTTCCGGATTACGCCGCGCGAACTGGGCCTGGTACCACTTCACCGTGTCCAGGTCGAAGCAGCGCTCCACCGGAATGTTCGACAAGACCAAGCCGTCATACCGCTCCTGCGAAGCATCACGCAGCAAACGCTCCAGCTCTCCCTGGGTGCACTGCTCATCACCCGCGCCACGCCGCACATAGCTCTGGCGTGGGTCACCCTTGAGATATACCGGCTTGTCCGCTCGTGTCGCTTCTGGCACATGAAAGGCAAATACGTGCTTGCCGTCGATCTCGTACCGGCAAGGCTCCACAGCAATCACACGGTTCAGCTTCTGTCCACCCCGCAAGGCAGCCAGAAAATCGTTCTGAACCTTGTCCGGTGTTTCGACACCAGTGATTTCAAGACGGCCATCACGTTCACTCACGCCGAACACTAGCCAGCCCCCGGCCGTATTGGCGAAGGCAGATACCGTCTTGTAGGCATCCTCCGGGACACCGCGCTGGGCCCGCTTGCACTCGAAGTCGTTCCATTCGATGCCATCAAGGCGGGCGAGCAGTTCGTCCTGATTCATCCCCGTACCTCATATTGCATCAGACATCTGCCTCCGTGCGGGTCAGCGCCTGGTCATACCAGAGCAGCAGCTTTTCGTCTTCCTGCAAAGCGGTGTCAGGAATCTTCTGCGCAATCTTGATGATGGTCGCATAATCCTTGTTGCCCCATGCATCCTTGAAGCCTGCGCGCAATACCTCCAGACGGAACTCCTTGAGCCGGCGACCGGTGAATGCCAGGTAGGTCTGGAATTCCTTCAACAGTGCCTTATCACGCCTTTTCTCTAAGTCCTGCGCCTTGTTGGGATCTGGCACGTACCAGCGATCCTTGGCTTTGGCGACCAGCTCCGGGTGATTTTTCTCCAGGCCACGGAGCTTGTGGTTGGTAGAAAGGTAGCTGTGGATCTGGCTGGGTACATCACCGCTACCATCGTACTTGATGAAGTTGTCTTCCAGCAGAGCGGAAAGCTCGGGTCTCTCTTCGTGCTTCTTCCAACCCGCGCCAATCTGGGTAGTGAAGGCTGGGTGCACTTCTTGATAGGTAGACGGGCGCTTCTTCAAGAAATCAGTTAGCCAGTCGATGGCGCTCCGCTCGTCGGAGACGAACATCTCCATCTGAGGAGCCTGAACAGCCTGAGAGCGCTTTCTATCGTATGCACCGACTTGATCAGGCAAAAAAATCATCCCATCACGTTCAGGAAATCGCTGACGCAATCCGTGCAGGAACTCTTCACTGGATAGGGGTACAGGCGAATCGTGGCGAACAAACCATGCAACCATTCTGTCGTAGATTCGACGAGGATCACGTTCAATGATGAATTCCAGATCACCTCCTTTAACTTTTGTTACCGAAAGCTGGGCAAGGTGTGTATGCACGAAATCCCAAGCTGTCTCCGGAGTTGCCCCACGCTCTATAAATCGCTGCTCCAAGCCGCCATTTGGTTTGTATACCGAAATCACAAGGTCTTGCTTGACAGTATTTGGCGAGACAACTTGTTGAAAACTCCCTTGCTTTTTGTCAAGGGCAGTAACTTCCGCAACGATAAATCCTGCCTGTTGCAAGGCTACCTGAATAGCATTCCAAACAAATGCCTTGCTATTTGAAAATACTACCGTCATCCAACGCCCTGGTTTTAAGACACGGTAATATTCGGAAAAACATACACGCATTAAATGCTGATATTCAGGCACTCCCTTTTCTCTAACGCGATCAATAATAGCTTCGGGACTTGCGTCAGTTAGCACACCATACCAAGACTCGGGAAGAATATTTAAATCTGCATAGTAAATGTTCTCCCCGAAAGGCGGATCAGTAAAGATGTAGTCAACAGCTCCATCAGGAAGAGGTAGCATGGTTGCACTTCCAGATGAAATAGCCGGGACTCCATTTTTGGCGTGACTTATACTGAATGCTTTAACAAGGCGCTTAATTTTATTCTCATAAGCCGTGAAAGGATCAGCTTCAGATATCAATGACGGAACATAAAAAACACCAGAAAGCGGATTGTACGGAAACGAGACTTCTGGACGGTAGCGGTTCAGTATCGACATATTGGTGAACTGACTATCTAACCAATATCTAATCGCCCCCCTTAGTCTCGCATCAGAAATCTGTGTAGCCTTATCCCATAAGTATGAAATTGTGTGTGCCGCTCGCGCCAAATACATATGATGAATGCAGCGCGTATTAGTTGTCCGCATTCTTCCCACCCGCGTCATTTGGCAATCGGGAAGCTCATCAACAGGCAAACCGGAAGGGCTGGCAAGCTGAGAGATTTTCTCGATAATGTTAATATCATCGCTATCGGGAGCTTTGAAATATGAGGCACGGCCTAGCGAATATTTGATTAGAACTGGCACGAGTTTTGGGCGCTTTTCAATCCGGCTATAGGGGGAATCCATGAATGACTCTAGCAACAAATCCATGTTCTCTTTTTTGGTTATTGCTCCGCATTTTGAGCAAGTGACTTCATCACGAACCTTGTTGATCGCAGAGTCATAGGCTCCCTCATAGAACACTGTCTCTCCAGAACAGGACTTACAAACGAAAACCTCGCTCCAGACTGTATATGAAAGATGAACTGGGGTACCGTCTTTGTGTTTCGTTTGATACATCCACCCTAGTTCTTGCCTAGCATCCGCCAATAACTTATCGGCTTCATAAGCAAAGCGATTTACATCAAATGGTAGGTTGTTAGTAGAGGCGATAGATGTCGCCGCTGGAGACAAATCATTTAGAATGGCTCGACGCGCCCCCCACTTGGGCGCTGGGCGGCCTTCCTGCTTCCAGGCCATCTCCAGCTCATGTCGGTAAGTCGCAGGCGCACTGCCGCACCATTGTGCCGCCACGCCGGTCATACCTGAGCCGGCAAAGCCATCGAGCACGATATCTCCGGGCTCAGTGTAGTGCAAAATCGACGGCACAATTGCCAAGTGAGGAACCTTAGTGTGGTAAGAATGTGCCTTGTAGATAGCATCGGTCTTGCCGACCGACACGTCAATTGCCAAAGGCTCTCGGCTGTATTTCACCGAAGGATCATATGGCTTGCCGTAGTGTCCGACGAAATCAGCCAACCAAGGATTCGGGCAAGCGGTGTAGTACGGTGGATCAGACATGGCCAGAATGGCTTCATCCGTACCTTGCGGAAAGCCCTCCTGCTTTCGGAATTCCGGATCTTTCAGCTTTTCAGCCAACAGATTTAGAAAATGCTCGCGCCGTGCTTCATCATTCGGGAAGGTTTTCCCCAGGCATTCCACCGGTTGGGTGGATGCTTCTGTCTGCCCAAAATTCAGTTGATCTTTCATGCTTATACTCTATTCTGTCTGCGCATGTTCTCCACCGACTTGTCAAAGTCGGGAGCATCCGGGTCTTTGCTCCATTCATCCCAAAAGTCTATGGTTGCGCTGAGTGGTTTTTCTGTTGGTTCGTGAATTCGGATTCGGCTTGGTAGCAGCACTGCGTCACCAACGACCAAGGCTTCACCAATATCCAAAATGGGTAGCGTATCCATGAGCCCTTCGAGGCTCTCTGGCATCAGTCTCTTAACAGTGTTCTGGTCGTCCCCATTGGTTAGGCGAAGGGCAATGACGTTGTTACACTGACTGAGTATGGTTGTACTGACATCAGCCGGCCTCTGGCTGATCACAAACAGCGCGACACCATACTTACGGCCTTCCTTCGCGATTTTTTCGAAGTTCTCGATTGCACGTTGCTCCACGGGGTTCTTCCCATCTTTCTTGGGGAGATAGAGGTGTGCCTCATCACACACTAGAGCAAGAGGCTGCCTCCTATCGCGATCTGTCCAAAACTGGACTTGATAAATGATTCGAGCCACCAAACCGATGATGACCGGGAGAATGTCAGCAGGCACTTCAGAAAAGTCGATGACTTTAATCTGTGAATTCTGCTCCGAGAAATCCATAAGGCGTCTGACCAGGTTCGCCATGGCCCCATAGTCATGATGTGCTTCGGGAGCCTGGAAAAGGAAGCCATAACGCTTGTCGCTCACTTTACTGCCAAGGCGCAGCAATAGACGACTGAATTGGCCATAAAATGGGCCTTGCTTCTCGCCTCTTGATCCTTGCACCATTTCTTCGTTCAAACGCTTCAGTTCATTGAGCACCTTCTCAATATCGAAAGGTACCGGGCTGTCCAAGGTGAATGCATTGAGCACCTCATTTTTCCCGAGCGACTCCAGAACACTTCTTTTCTCAGCGACGACAGTGTCCTGGAATGCCATCACCTGGTTATGAGCACTGAACTCACTTCTGTCGATGAACATGGCTTGCAGCTCCTCGGCATTGAGAAGCCAGTAAGGCAGGAACAGGAGCGAATGATCTGAACTACCCAACTCTTCAGGCCCGGGTATACGAAGATGCCTTGCATAACCCAGTTTTCGATATTCGCCATGCAAGTCGAATACGATCAGGTTGGACGAAGGCAGCTTTCCCGCCTGCTCAAGAATTGACGCAACAGTCCAGGACTTTCCCGATCCAGTACTTCCCAAAAGAGCTGCGTGGCGCTGAAAAAGCTTGTTTCCGTCGAGGTATGCCTTGGCATTTTCATCGATGGTGTAGCATCCTATCTCCAACGAATGATCCGTTTTCCCCTCGGCGGAAAGCAAATTCATGAACGATTGCAGTTGTGCATCCCGCAGGATGTGACATTGGGCATCAATCTCTGGAACCTGCACCAAAGAGCGGGAAAACCGGGCACTATTTTCTACCGTCAGGCAAACGGTTCCCACCAGGGTGAGCTGAACGGTGTTGTGAACACTTTCTCTAGGCAAATCCAGGGTGTTATCTTCTTCTGGGTCCTGCTCTTCCAAAACAGCTATTTCTTCCAGAACCGGCGTTTTTACAACTTTTTCAATGATGCCGATCAGCCACTCTTCAGTGGCACCCGGAAGATCCAGGGCGACCAGTTGTCCAACACGCGCCTTGCGCAGGTCTTCATCGCTCTTGACCTGCACATTAACCTTGCGTGTATCTACCGAGCGGACTTTGCCGAGCAAATATGAGGCGTCGAATGTAAAGATTGGCATGGTCATCCTCCAAAAATCCGAGTGGTGAAGTCACGAACGTCCCACAGCTTCTGGTTTGGCAGTGACAACCATCCAGAATGACGCCTGTTAAAAATTCGAGAGCCATCGCCGTTTTCCTCTTTGCAGATCAGCCAGAGGTTATCTGCCTCTTCAAGCAATAACTCTATTCGTGGATTGCAGTCCCGCGTCACAATCAGTCCTTGGCTGGACTGCGTGACTAGCTTCCGCTTTATGTATTCCTCTAAGTGGCTATCATTGAAGCCATAGCCGAGGAATAGAAAGTGTGTGGCTCCATCTACAGCATCATCTGCAAACTGAAGCAGCTCACGTCTGTATCGTTGAAGCGCCTGATACTTCGATAGCCCTGGGGTGATCATCACGCGCTCAGCGAAATCGGGCGGGTTCCACATCCAAGCGTTGTTTTCAATGACAGCATCCCGATGCAAAAAGTAGTTCAGCGAGCCGTGCACCTTGTAAAGGCGGATATGCTTCCTGTGCCGATAGAAGGTTTTGATCCTGTTGCCTTGACGGGCCTTATAAGGTGATCTCAACGCCCGATCGATGGCATCCCAGTCTTGTCTGCGCTCAATTCCACCGAATAAGCCATTGGTGTAAGGGGTAGAAGAGTAATCACAGGAATACTCGAAGAGCATGTCATAGTTAGGAGTCAAAACATGCAAAACCGGATCGCTATCGGGTAACGTAGCAAGCAACCGGTTTAGCAAGTTAATTGCCGGCCACTCCGTGATTCCCTGGGCTATTGCATAGGCGAATTGCCTATCCAGGTTTACTACAAACTCACCCGTAATCGCAGTTACCGTCTTCAACAGCTCGTGGTTACTGACCGAATCGAGCGCACCTTCCAGATTTCCACCATTTTGAAGACATTCAACAACCGCGCTCCACTCCTCACTTTGAACATCATTGAGCGCCTGGCGCCGCATCCGCTCAATGAGTGCATCCTTGAGCGCGGGCATGCCGAATCCGAGATCAAGGGCACAAGACATGCCTGTGCCGAAAAAGACGAATGGCTTCCCACGGAAGAAGTCACGAATGGCTTCGACAGCGGCTTCTTCAGTTAAAGGTGGCCTTATGTCCGTCATTAACTCAGTCTGCTTTATAGATTCACTGGATCAGTGGATGACGAGGCTGCGCCCGTGGAAAATAAGTCAGTCATTGAGTACTACCTCCTCTAGTTCTTCATCCTCTTTTCGCAGGCCTACGGATTTGATGGCAATGGCTACTGCCTTGCCTGTTTCCAAGGTTGTACGAATAACGTCCTGAAGCACCTTCGACTGGTTTGGCGTTGTGCCGACCCATGCCTTGGCCACCACATTGGTGAAAGACGTATTGTCGAAATGCCGCTTCGCATTCTCGTAAGTGATCCGCAGACCCCCCCTTGGTCCCATGATGCCGGGGTCATTCTCCAACAGCTTCCAATAGTCCAGCGGCAAGTACATGCCGGGGACGAGGCCTACGTCATCTGGATTGAAGACGAGCCTGGGGCAGAGTTTGAGAAAGAAGGGGTTTTCTGTCAGCCGAAACCCGTCAATATCTCTGCTGGGACCACATCCTTTAAGTGCACCAAGCACCGCATTCATTCGGTCAACTTCTTCTTTCAGCTGACTGTTCGGGAGACGGAAGACTGCCTGTGCTGGCCCGATTTCTCTATCTTCCGATTCCATTGCTTTGTACTGAACCATGACAAAGCTCTGGTAGGTTTCGTTGAAGTAGATAAGATCGGTGCCGGTTTGCTTTTCGAGCGGAAGGCGATTCGCAAGGATAATGGTGAGGCGTTCATCGGTTTCCTCGGATTCGAATACCGCGGCACCGTAGGTGTAGGTCTTGATTACCTCGAAGCCGGGCAAGTTTTGCAGGTCGTTGATCACCATTGGGTCTTCGCGCAGCCGAACGTTGGGCAAACCATCCAGAAAGGACACCGGCGTTTCGTCCGATGTAGTCCACTCCTGAACAGGGTAGCGGCTGAGACCGGCAATCGACAACGCCGTGAGCAATGCTTCCTTCTGTTGCGCCAAATTGCTTCGGGCTTTGGAGGACAACTGCTGGATGCGTTCCGTTCTGGCCTGACTAAAACGCTCCAGCAGCGTGCTGGCTTGTGGTGAAAGCTGGCGGACGGATTCAATGACCGCATGGAATCCCTTGTCCGTCAGCAAGCCACCCGACTGGAATCGCTTGCGCACGGATGCGGCATTGCGCTTTGGCAGGCGATTGAGCAGTTTCCGAACAGATATCGGAGCCGGGAGTTCTTCAGCTTTATCGATGTTCAACCGACTCAGCCCCGTACCGGCTCGCACGCCACGACGACCCAGACCAATGTGAGTTAATTTTCCTGAGTTGATGACAAAGCAGACCAATGGTGCAGTTCGACTGTGCTGAAAATCGGGGACTGGCTCGGCGAACGTAAGCTCCTCGGCTACACATTCAAGAAATGTGTCCATCCGATCTTTCGTGAGAAATACGGCGAAGCCGCTTGCCTTGGCCATTGGATTACTGCTGCCTCCCAGTACTCACGGCTGCTCTCCAGCTTGGCCTGTGGCCTGGTGTTCGGCGTATGTCTTCATGCCATCGCGCAGAATCTCAAGGAATGTGTGATTCCTGCTTTCAGCATCCGCCACGATGGCATCAAACGACACGACAAACGTCGGTGTCGGAACCACGCTGCCGTCCGGGCGTTCGGTTCTGAATTCCTGGTAGTACAACTTCCCCATTGAAAACAATGGTGCCCAATTTTGCTGGCGCAGACGTGTCCCCATCGTGTCACTGATCTGTATGACGGCGTAGTACCAGATCCTTTGGATGTTGGGGCAATGCGCCGCGAGCTTTACAGCGCGGTCAAGCAACTGATTTATGGCAAATTGGTTCTCTTTTTCGTCGTCTGTTTTCTTCTTTATTTCGACGATTACCACATCCACTGCGCTTGCATTTTTCGGGTCAGCTGAGAAGATCATCGCAATATCCGGCCTGCCCGCGTCATCCGCGCTTTCTTCGTCTAGCCGTATGGCATCGATGACGGTGTCCATCCGTTTCTCGCTGAGAATGGTTCTGAACACCATGAACTTGTCATCGAGCAACCATGCGTTGTTCTGATAAATCCCCGAAGAAATGTCATCTTGCGAGAACTCATTGAATCTCGGAACGATGAGGTTGTGAATATCAGACTCAGCGTTGTCAGCCGTCATTTCCTTCATGCGACTGATAATCTTGTCACGGTATAAAATGTATTCCGTCAACGTGCGAGATGACATCTCCAGAGATTTTTCATAGGCAGCATCGGTCAGCTTTTCACATTGGAGGACTTCCTTCTGAACCCGAAAGAAGCGTTGCTGAGCGATTGCCAAGGCGTCGTCCCTGTCAATCAAGCCAACAGTGTCGTCTTCAAAATAGCCAAGCAGGTGCGGAAATTGTTCTTCAAATTTTTCTTTTACCTTTTCGTTTTTCTCGGTGATCTGAGGAATCTTTTCCGCCAGAACTTTGCCAAGTTCTCGGCGTAATACACGATAAAGACTTGCCTCCGGTATGCCTTCCGGCAACACTAGCCTCTGGCGCGAGCTGTCAGCATTGGAGTGAAATATCTCCGACTCAAACAGAAAGACACCCAGATATCCAGGAGGAAATGACGAAGGCGATATCAGGTTCACTGGTATCGTCCTGCCATCAATGCTGAAGGCAATGAGCAAGCTTCCTCTGCCCGACACAGACTCGATGTGATAGTGCATATCAATAGTCGAGATTGCGTCCAGTGAATCATCCTGGATCGTGATCGTTGTCATTGATGGCAAATCGTCGGGCGTTATCGTCACTTCGTGCGAAAAGAACTCCTTCTGTTCGTTGCTTTCAATGGTTTTTAGGTTGATCAAAATCTTGAATGCTTTGCCATCACGTTTGCGCGCATCTAGCGTCGGCAGAAACTGCTCGATCAAGAGCGGCTTAATGGCTTCAGGCTTTAGAGCGTCATAGGACTTGACGCGTGATCCAGTAAATCGAGTAAACGTCAACGTCGTTTTGGCTTCCTGCGCCTGCTCAATATTTTGAATTGGTGCGCTGCCATCAAATCCTTCTTTGAAGACAAATTTCCTCTGCCACGTGTCCCGTGTGCTGACCACTTCTACACAATCAAAATAATTGAGGAAAACTAGACGTCCAATGCCCTTGTGGAACTTATCCCTTGGCTTGAGCAATGTTTTAAAGCGGTCAATATTTTCATCCGTGAATCCGTCACCGTTATCTGTAACGGTGATTTTCAACGTTTCCGGCTTGTCGTATGCCTGCACATCTATATCAATGGACACTTCTGTTGCGCCGGCATCCAAAGCATTGGCAACAGCCTCAAAGTAGACCAATGCCAATGACGGGTTGGGGAAGAACAGCCTAATCGCTCCAGAAGTTTCAATGTCCATAGCCTTCCTCAGTTGCCTGCTTCTAATAGATTCACTGGGCCGTGGTCCTGCTTAGGCCAAAAAGTTATTCAGTGCTTTGAAGACTTTTTCAAAGCAGTCCAACGTTCCGGTAACTGAATCGTCTTCTCCGTCAAGAATCTGAGGGTTTCTCATCAGGTAGTCGGCGGGGACATAATGGCCGAAGCCTGGAATGTCAGCTGGCAACGTCCGACATAGCGCCTCTACCTGCTTGACGATACGGCAGGTTTTCTGATCCGCAGCATTGGCTTTCTCGACCGTGACTTCGCCTTCTTTCAGTCCCAGCGCTTGATTGACCAGCGCGCAATAGAAAGCGCTATCGAATAAATCCTCGACATCACTTTCAGACTTTCCTGTGAAATCAGATGCCGTGAGCACTCTTTCGGATTTCAAAATCTGACTTTGGCGCAACCTCTCTACTTTGGCCTTATCGCCTTTGCCGTAGTCACACAAAACAGCAATATTTAGGTTGTTGCCCGTAAACAAAGATGAGAAAGACCAAACTTTGTCCAATCCACCAGTAGGACATATCGTCCAACGATCGTCCAAACCAGTTCTTCCTCTGGCCTGCAAAGCTCTCGATACAACCTGCAAGTAAACAACATCGGACGGCCCCTCTACCAACAAGCAGTTCTCGCCGACAAAGAGGGACTGGGTAATTTCATAGCCAAGGTGAGCCTGCAATGGGAAAAGCGTGTCCTTGTCAACCGAGAGGACGTCAGCCGAAACCTTCGTACCTTTAACTACCGGGCGACGTGGGTCATGATAGTCGACAACGTCTTCAACAACGCGCACATCTGCGAGGCGTTGAGCAGGCACCATAAACGGAGAGTGGGTCGTGTAAATTACTTGGTGTTCGGGAAGAATACGTTCCTCAATATATCGGAGGAGGTCTGATTGGGCTTTCCCGTGAAGAGTCAGGCCAGGCTCATCCAGAAGAATAATGGATTTTCCAGCAGACTTTTTGAGCTGCTTGAACTGCGCCAGAAAGGAGAAAAACCAGACAAAACCGGCACTTCTTTCGGATAGAGGAACAGTAACTCTGTGGTGTTTGTTCTCGATCCTTATTTTTGCAATCTTACCGCTGTTCAGCGGAGGCGGGTCATCTGGCCTGCCCTCATTGATCTCAATTTTGATAGCCAAGGCGTCATTCTGACTCCAGAACTCAAAAATCTCGTCTGTGATGTCGTTAGACGCCCCTTCGCATTGAGCAACTAGCTCTTCATGCTTTGTGGCATCACGCAACTCTTCGATGGTGGTTCCTGCGTACTCCAAGAAGTCAAGGAAAATCCTATCTCCGGAGCTAACCTTTCCATTCTGCTTGTCTGAAGCCAATTGGTTTAAGGAGATTTCACCGGACATCCTCTCGAAGTGGGAGGTGTAAAAGAACTTAGGTTTTATTTCGCTAAGCAAATCAATGGCTGCATGCACCGCCGAGCCGTCACGAAACTTGTCGATCGCCTGCATGAGTGCAGTTTGCGACTCGGATCTCTCTGTGAGACCATTTAATATTTCTTGCGCCTCTTTAGTTGTCTTTGCTGATTTCAGGTCGGCTTTGTCCTTCTGATTCAGGCCATGTCGTGCTTGCAGTTTTGCGATACACTCTTTCTCATCAACTGGGACCATCCAGGTGTTTCTATGACCGATATAACTGGTAATGATCACTTCGTTTTCTTTTAAAACGCCTTCCCCCAGCAGATCTTCCAGCTCCAGAACATCATCGTCTTCCAAAAGCCACCAGCTTTTGGCTACAGGAGAGTTGCCTTTAGGGTGGCGTTCAGCAAATTTGCTTAGGTATCTACGTGGATAGTCCCGCGTCTTATCGTACTCATAGTCACTGTCAGAGGGAGCAATACCTTGGATAGCATTCAGAATCGCAGTTTTGCCTGCCTCGTTCTTGCCAACCAGGCAGGTCAAATCTCCGATAGTGAATTCACCGCTATCCTCGACAGACCGAAAATTAGTGACTTGGACTTTTGTCAGTTTCACCTTTATTGCCCCCTATAATCATTCCGGTAATTAGCTTCACTCCACCACAAATCTCAGCTTGCTGGCATCCTTACCCTTGCAGCGCTCGTTGATCAGGTTCTCAAAGCGTCTGCGCAGGTCGTCCGGCTTGGCCGGTGAGCCACCGCTGATCAGGGCGGCCTTGACGTCTTCCGCCGTGATCACGACTTTTTCCAGACCGGATAATGCTTCCTGTATGACCGCGATGAATTCTGGTGTTACCGGGTCAGGTAGCATTTTCGCTTTCAGGAAACTGTCGACCAACGTGCGTTGATTAGCCTTCAGTAGCTCGAAGTTGGCCTGAATGATTGGGTCTTCCAGGCTATCGAGCATCGCTTGTTGCCAGCTATCCAGCAGTTGGTCGAGTTCGCCATCCAATGCCTTGAGCACATTGGTGGCCGGAATCCAGTCACCCTGTTCGTTGGCCGGGCGGAAGCCGCAGTGTGGGCACACTGGGCTTACATTCAGTTCAGACTCCACCAAGGCAGCGCAGCTCTTGAGTTTGTCCAGCTTGTCGTCGAAGGTGGTGAGCTGGCTGGGATGCAACAGTGATATGCCAGCCAAGGTGCGCAAGGTAGTCATCCGTGGGTCTTTGCGCAGCGCCGTTTTGGTCTTGTCCTCCGCTACACCCAAGCGCGCCTTGCTGTGTTCCGCCACATAGGCGTGGATGTAATCCTTTTTCAGGGCGGCCAGGCGCTGGCGATATTCCGCTGCGTGTTGAGCGCCGTGATCCTGGATGAGCTTGCCGAGGAGCTCCTTGCGCGTGGTTTGAGCCTGCTGAACCCAAGGATGGTCCGCTGCAAGCACCATCTCGGCCTGGCTCAGATAGGTTGCTGTGCTGCCGAGCTCGGCCACCAGATCACGCAGTTTCTCGACCGATGCCAGCACATCGAGGTTTTTCTTTTGGGTGTCGATGTCGGCCTGAGTGATGCGCAGATTCTTGAGTTTGCCTACCGTGTTGTAAGGAGACAGGCTTTCCAGGAAGCCCTTCAGGGCTTCCAGTCGCGACCGCCTATCGTTCAGTTCTTCTTCCCGCAGGAGAGATTGCCCCCACAAACTGAGGCGATTTTGCAGGTCGGTGCCGGTAGTCAGTACGCGCTGTACCTGCTGAGCCACGGCACCCAATAGGTTTTTGACAGGCTCTTCCTTGCCCTGGGTCGCCATTTGAGCCAAGCCGGGCTGCAGACCCAGCATCTCAAACAGGGATCGCAGTACCGCGACATTGATTTCCTTGGGCGCTTCGACATGCTTGAAGTGCGTGAGGTCATCCATGCCACGCTCTACCAGCAAGGCAATTTTGCCGGAGTCGATCTTGTCACCGGTTATAGCCAGCACGATGTCACCGGAGTAGACGAGCCCACCCAATACGACTGCCAGCAGGTCTGGCTCCAGCCGAAAACGCACAGGAGAGAAATATTCCACATCGCTGGCACCGCTGATCAGCTCGCTGCGATTGAGCACTTGGCCATGACCTTTCGCTTGCAGCCGGCTGAGTACTTCCTGGGCATACTTGGAGCGACCAGGTTCGATGCGATCGCCATCAAGCATTTCCAGGGCATCCAGGATAGCGACGGCATCCTTGGTACGGGTGCCACCGGCCAGGGCCTTGAGCGTATTGCCGATGAGCTGCTTGCGGTTGGATTCGGTAACCAGAACTGAAAATGTCGGGTACTCCGGCGCGAGATCCGCGAAGTGAGTGCCCAGAGCCAGGCCGGAGGTTACATTGACGATGTCGCGGAAGTTAGCGCGCTCGTCCGGCCCGAGGCGCAGCTTGTCGCGCATCGATACGCCCTTGGCCCAGTCCTGCAGGGTTTTGCTCTTGCCTTGATAGGTGACTTCAAAGGCGCTCATTTGTTTGTCTTGCAGCCATTTGCTCATGTCGCGCAGAGCGTCATCGGCTTTGTCCCGGTAGACGGACTTGGCGGCTCCACTGGCGGTGGATCTCAGCTCCTGAGCTGCGGCATAGAACGCCAAATGGCGCTTGATGGCGTCGTCCCGCCCTTTCAGACGGAAGAACACCTCGTCAGCCTTGGCTTCGTCACGGAAGCGCGGCGGCTCGAAGGGCTGGATAAAATAGATGTAAAAGTCGCGCTCAGGCTGGGCGGTAGGACGGTCGTTGGGGGCGCCGAGGAACAGGTAACCGTTGCGTTCTACGCGGCGATCCTGCCATTCAACCTGGTGTTGCCAGATTTTGTAACCCGTGACATAAGCGTGATCGTCAGTGCACTCCATGAGCTGCATGAGAGCGCTGTAATAAGCCCGGTCCAGAGCGTCGTCGGACAGGGCTTCCGCGCGCTTCTCGATCTGCGCGTCGTAGTCCACGTCCTTCTTGAGGTCGAGATAATACTGCTCAGTATCTGGAGCCTTGGAAATGAACTGGCCGTTGACGGTTTTGACGATCTCGCGCAGCGTGGTCTGTACGGCAGTCAGCAAGTCGTCGGCGGGCTCGCCACCCAGGTCTTCGATGCCAGGCTGATATAGACACAAGGTATCGCGCAGTTCCTCTGCCGTTGGGCCAACCGGGACATAGATGTCGCCGCCGGTGGTGAGCCGATGTACCGAAAGCCCGTTGATCGCACGCATGGCCATTGCCTTGTAAGCAGGACGCGTAAATGCTTTCTGTACACGCTCACCCAAGACTTCAGCAACCTTCAGCACCGGCCCGATGTTGGGGTCGGAGCGTAATACGGAGTTGGACGTAATCGTGTCCCAGAACTGGTCAAAGCCGATCAGGCCGGGACGATCTTCCGGCACGTCGCCACCCAGGATGGCTTGAATCTGATCACGCAGGGTTACCAGGGCTCCGCGTTTTTCAGTGAAAACCAGACGCTCGAAGGTGCCTATGTAGTCAGGGTGCACCGGGAACAGACGAACGTACTCGTCCATCCGTTCGTTCATGTTGTTGTAAAACTTGGCAAAGGGGGTCAGGTAGCTGCGAATCTTGTGCTGCTGATCGGCAGACTTTTTGAGCAAGCGTTCAGCCACCACAAAGCTCACATCCTGGCGGGCCAACAGCAGTTGGGTGAAACGCTCGTTAACCCGGCGCAGGCTGTCAGCCACGTGCTGGAAGCGGCTGCTATCAAAGATGGCTTCCTGCACACCAGCCACGAAGCGGAATCGCAGGTGTTTGGTGACCTCACCGATTTCGCGCAGGAAGGACAGGTCAAGCACCAGGTCGTGGTCTTTACGCGAACGCAGGTATTCGAGGAATTCATCAACCACCAACAGCACACCCTGACTGGGATGCACTTCATGGAAGGCTGCCATCATTTCCTCGAACGCGCCTTTGTTGTTTACCACTTTGTCTGCCGATGGGAACCTGTAGCTGACGCCCTGGTTCTCCAGGAAAATTTCAAGTTCCTGGGTGATGATGTCCCGCAGAGACATCTGGCTTGAAATCTCGATACGGTGCACCTTGAACTTCCCGGCTATGGCCTCGGCGACATCACGCACCTTGGGGTGATGGAGCATTGGGAGGTAGGCGGCGTCCTCCGCGACCAGAGACAAGACCGACATCAAGTGCGACTTACCAGTACCGTAGTTGCCAACAACAAGCACACCTTTGTGATCAACCGACTCATCAAATGAGAGCTGCGGGATCATTTGACCGGCGATACGGTCAGCCATGTCATCCGAGATGACGTAAGTGGCAACGAGCTTTTTCGCCTCGTCAGGCCTGTTGGCATCAAGGAGTTGGATTACCGATTCGATCGGCTCAAACTGAATAAGGTCCCCGTATCGCATGCGCTTCCTCTTTACGAATTCTTGTTAATCTCGAACGGAACAAGGCCATCCAGGCCATAGTCCTGATATTCTGAATGCCCCATGACGGCATAGCTCAACCGTCCTTCGCGCAGCTCTCCCGGCCACACAGCTACGACTCGTCGAGAGTGCGCATGACGCTTCAACAGCTCTAATGGATCGAGTTTCAGCGACTGGTCAAACAACAGCTCGATGTTGTCGAGCAATACCAAATCCTTCTCGCATACATAGTCGTCAGCCAGGGCCTTCAACTCTTCATTCACCTTCAATGGCCGTTGTCGATGCGGCAAAGCAGCCAGGCGCTTCCCTAAGACAACGCCAACATTCAACACTTGCCCGCCTCGGCTGTCGGCCAGCTTTACCAACAGAGGCGTTTTTCCTGAGCCGGGCTCACCGACGAGCAGGATCAGCTTGGTCTGCAGGGCAGCTATCTCGTCGACGATTTTTCCGAGTCTTTCCAGCATGCCCGTCCTCAGGTTGATTCACTGTGTTGCCGAAGTTGCGTATCAGGTGTGCGATAACCCGGCGCCAGCATTGCGTTTTTAACCCCGTAAATGGCCAAGTGATCCCTGAGCCACAGGCGGTATTCCGGACTGTGCAGGTTGTGATCCGGCGAACAATCCACACTCCACTTGAGCAATACATAGCCCACCATGGCGGCGCGAAGCTTCATTCGAATCACGCCGTCGCGCATGGCGTAGTCCATTTCGGTGATCTCGGGGTGAGGCTGATCCGGGTGCGGCACCAGCTCCAGCTCAACGATACGGGTCCACTGAATGTCCTGGTCGCTGCGTTCATGGGCGGCTATGGCCTGCCCCTTGAGCAGCTTGGGCATTTTGATCCGGGTGATCACGAAATCCCGGAACTCCTGGGATTTGCGGTCGAAGGCGCGCACATGCCAGCGCAGGCCATTGTCGATCAGGGCAAAGGGTACGATCTCGCGCTCAGTACGGCCGCTGGAGATGGAGTGGTACTCAATGCTTAGCGGGTGCTCTTGGTGAATGGCTCGCGTGACGCATGCCAGCACAGCTAGGTCGGGCTGATCCAATCGCCAGGGGTACTCGCTCGGGACGCAGGCCCTGAGTGGCCCCGGCTCCCCATCCCCGAAGTTCTGTGTCAGCCAGGACAGCACCCTCTCTGGCGGGAAGGTAAAGACAGGGTTGAAATCCTTCCCCAGCACATAGGCCTTGGCTTTGGCGTCGTAGTCGATGTTGCCGGGAGCCAACTCCTTGTATATCCCCAGGTCCCTTGTAGCGGCTGCAGACTGGATACCGAAGCGCGACACCAGCTCCTGACGGCGTATATCGCCGAAGAAGCGAACACGCAGTTCGATGAACGCGAGACGATCACGTTGCGGCTGCGTCAAGGCGGTTAACTGCTCATTGGGCATTCTGGATGCTCATTTCTGTTTATGGATGCTGGTGATGATGGTTGCCGTAAGGATATCAGCAGCGATAGAATGTGTCTATTATACCCATAGAGAAACTATTGATAGCATCATTTTGATGATGACGATGGCGCGATAAGCGACGTATGTGCTTGGCATGAGCGCAAATCGATGGGATCAGCCCGGGGTACCCCACAAGGGGTGGCTAACGGCAGTCTATGGGCCGGAGATTGAACATGGATGCCATTGCATCACTTATTTAGAGCCTCCTTTTGTTGCCGCAGCCATTGCAAGACGCGATCCACTGCCGCCTGCAGATTTTGCATCACCTGTCGCTACAGTTAGCCCTCCCAGTACATTGCCAACTCGAACGCCTGCCCAGGAGAGCGCGATGACCCAAAATCCAGGCAGGACGATGAACATCATCGCCATCACAAAATTCAACAGCATGTCGCCGAAGGCATTGTTCAGGCCCATCAACGGGTTGAAGTTGCTGTGAGGCGAATCCCAGCCGTAGAGCGCGTTGAGGATCGTGCTATCGACCCAGCGTGCCAGTTGAAACCAGAAATCCACGAAGAACAGCGCGAACTGCACGGCAGTCACCGTGACCACAGTCCGAAGGTCGTATGTACCGAAGATCAGCACCAGCGGAATGCAGATGACCATCGCCATTTTCAGGAACGACAGAATCATGGGCAACGCCTGACGCACCACATCCATGGCCGGAAACATTCCGAGAGATCCTACTGTCAGCCCCACATCCGATACGACGCGGGTGGCGACATTGGGGAGCGTCATACCGATCTGACCACCGTAGTCGGTGTAGACGTGCCCCTGGT
>OJBX01000266.1_pt1 | contig 29165 bp, 30 predicted proteins | sample 1590751 | NCBI WGS metagenome assembly OJBX01 (sample SAMN05416780, study PRJEB24817) | seawater metagenome | isolation source: Sea water | place: Canada:Atlantic | collected 2013-07
GATTTCTGCCTGTCTCGTGGGCTCGGAGATGTGTATAAGAGACAGGCGCTGAACCGGGGGTTTCTGAAGCGAATGCGGCAGGGCTTGCCCTGGGTCCGTTGCAAGATGGCAATGAGTCTGGATGGGCGCACGGCCATGGCGTCGGGTGAAAGCAAATGGATAACCGGCGATGCCGCCCGAGCCGATGTGCAATTGATGCGGGCCAGTAGTTGTGCGGTGATCACCGGCGTCAATACCATCCTGAGTGATAACCCGGGCCTGAACGTGCGTCCGGAACAGCTGGATGAGGAGCAGGCGGCGCTGATCGGTGATCGGCAGCCAATGCGCGTGGTACTGGATTCATCGCTACGTACGCCGCCGGACTCAAGACTGATCGGCTTGCCGGGTGAGGTGTTGTTTTTGACGGGTCAGCCGCACCCGCAACAGCGCGCCCGCTATCAGGGTTCGCGCGCCGACATTCGGGAAGTTGCGTTGCAGCCGGGTGGTCGTCTGGATCTGCGCGCGGCCATGGCCTGTCTGGCGCAGGAGTACGAATGCAATGAAGTCATGCTGGAGGCCGGTCCCACATTGAGTGGCGCCATGGTTCAGGCCGGCCTGGTGGATGAAGTGGTGATTTATATTGGTGCCCGGTTCCTGGGCAGTGATGCCTTGCCGCTGTTTCATCTGCCTGGCATCAATCGCATGCAGGATCATATAGCGCTTGAAATTACCGGGGTGCGCCAGATTGCCGATGACTGTTGTATTACCGCTCGACTGAAGCATCTAGGTTGATAGCCAGGAATTATCGATATGTTTACCGGAATAATTGAATCAATTGGCAGCGTCGACGAGTTTAAACTGCTTGGCAGTGAGTGGCGCCTGAAAATCCGCTGCCCGGGGCTGGACCTGAGCGATGTGCAACTGGGTGACAGCGTCGCGGTAAATGGCTGCTGCCTGACTGTTACTGAGCTGGGCAACAATAATTTCTGTGCTGATGTGTCCAATGAGAGCATCAGTCTGACCACGTTTCAGTATTTAAAAAGTGGTGCCAAAGTCAATCTCGAGAAGGCGCTGACGCCGCAGACGCGACTGGGTGGGCATCTGGTCAGTGGTCATGTCGATGGTGTCGGTGAATTGCTGTCGCAAACCAGTGATGGCGGCAGCTGGCGACTGGCATTCAGGGTGCCGGACGCGCTGGCGCGTTACATTGCGCAGAAAGGGTCAATCTGTATCGACGGTACCAGTTTGACGGTAAACACTGTGGAGGGTGCCAGCTTCAGTGTTAACATCATTCCCCATACACAGCAGGCGACCGTGATTCATACCTACCGGGCAGGTCAGCGGGTGAATATCGAGGTGGATTTGATAGCACGCTATCTGGAACGCCTGATACTGGGTGATCGCGCAGCACAGTCAGACAAGGGTGGCAGTTCAACTCAGGATGCGACGGGTCTGAGCAAAGCGTTTCTGGCCGAACACGGGTTTGGTCATTAACCGGCCGTTTATAAAAACGGCGCACACGCAGCTAAACACACAGCAAACCAAGTAGCGAGCACTATGAAACTCAATACGATTGAAGAGCTGGTCGAAGACATTCGCCAGGGCAAAATGGTCATTCTGATGGATGACGAGGATCGCGAAAATGAAGGCGACCTGGTTATTGCCGCGGAAAAAGTGCGGTCTGAAGACATCAATTTCATGGCCAAGAATGCGCGTGGGTTGGTGTGTCTGACGTTGACCCGGGAGCGCTGCGAGCAGCTGGAACTGCCCTTGATGGTGAGTAAGAACAATACGCCATACAACACAAATTTCACGGTGTCGATTGAAGCGGCGGCGGGTGTCACTACGGGTATTTCCGCGGCTGATCGTGCCGTTACCATCCGGGCTGCAGTTGCCCGTGATGCCAGACCTCACGATATTGTACAGCCGGGCCACATCTTTCCGATCATGGCACAGCCAGGTGGCGTACTGCGTCGGGCCGGCCACACCGAAGCAGGCTGTGACCTGGCCCGGCTGGCGGGCATGGAGCCGTCGGCAGCGATTGTCGAAATCATGAATGAAGATGGCACCATGGCACGTCGTCCCGACCTGGAAGTGTTTGCTGAGCAGCACGGCCTGAAGATCGGCACCATCGTTGACCTGATTCACTACCGGATCGCCAATGAGCATACGGTTGTGCGCAAGGACAGCAACCGGATCAGCACCGAACACGGTGAATTTACCTTGCACACCTTTGAAGACACCATCTCCGGTGGCACCCACATGGCGTTCACGATGGGCGACTTCAGTAAAGATGATGCGGTCATGGTGCGCGTGCATATAGCCAGCACCTTGCGCGATGTCTGTGATGTGGTGGTGCCCGGGCAGACCAGCTGGTCGTTCAGTCGCGCTCTGGAGCGCATCGCCGCCGAAGGTTGCGGGGTTGCGGTACTGCTGTCCGGAGACGACTACGAAGAAGACATCAATGAGAGTATCAACAGCGTGCTGACCGCCAAGAAAATCATACCGCGGCGACATCGGCACGCGGGCAGTGATGTCACCATTGGCACCGGATCGCAGATCTTGCGGGACCTGGGTGTTGGCAAAATGCGCCTGCTGAGCTATCCGGCGAAATACAATGCACTGACCGGGTTTGACCTGGAAGTGGTGGAGTTTGTTGAGTTTGATGTGCCGGCCTGAGCAAAGACCGTCTGGCACCATCAGGAAATTTTAATCAGGGGATCCAAGCATGAGTAATATCCGCACGATTGAGGGCGATTTTACGCCGGGCAAAGGCCAGTACGTTATTGTTGCCTCACGTTTCAACAGTTTTATTGTGGAAAAGCTGATTGACGGTGCTATCGACACGCTGCGCCGCCATGGCGTCAAGGACAGCCAGATGACGTTGGTGTGGGCGCCAGGTGCCTACGAGCTGCCATTGCTGACCAAGCAGGTCCTGGCCAACGGTTCCTATGATGCCGTGATTGCGCTCGGCGCGGTTATCCGCGGTGGTACACCGCATTTCGAGTTTGTTGCTGGCGAATGCGTTAAGGGACTGAGTCAGGTCGGCCTTGACGCCAATGTACCGGTGGCCTTTGGTGTACTGACGGTCGATACTATTGAGCAGGCCATCGAACGTGCCGGTACCAAAGCCGGCAACAAAGGCGCAGAAGCAGCCATGGGCGCGATCGAAATGGTCAGCGTCATCAACAAGCTGGGAGCATGATTGCGTGATTGAGATACCAGGAATCAGCGGCTCATTGCCTGATCAGGCTGTGCCCGAGACAGATCCGGAAGACAAAGGCGCCGGTGAACTCAAAGGCAAGAAGCTGAACGAGCGGCAGAAGGCCCGCCGGATGTTATTGCAGGCCCTGTATCAGTGGGAAATTGCGCGTGCGCCCGTTAACGATATCCTGGCCGAGTTTCTGGTGTATTACCAGGGCAAAATCGACCGCGAGTTCTTTAAACAGGTATTTCCCGATGTCATTTCCCATGTCGACGAACTGGATGAAATGCTGCGGCCGTGGCTGGACCGTGAAATAAAGTCACTTGACCCTATTGAATTGTCATTGCTTCGCCTTGGCCTCTATGAGTTGGCGCACCGCATTGATGTACCCTATAAAGTTGTCATCAATGAGGCGGTCGAACTGGCCAAGGTGTTCGGCGCGACCGATGGGCACAAATACATCAATGGCGTGCTGGATCGGGCCGCCAGACAATTGCGAGAACTGGAGCAGCGTGGCACTGGCCGAATTTGAGCTGATCAGGCAATATTTTGCGACCCCTGCGCTGACCTTTTCCCGACCTGGCGTTGTGCTCGGGCCCGGCGATGATTGTGCTCTGTTGCAGGTGCCTGACGGCCATGTGCTGGCGATGTCGATCGACACATTGAACGACGGCGTACATTTCCCCAGCGACGCCGATGCGGAAGCGCTGGCTCAACGCAGCCTGCGGGTGAACCTGAGTGATCTGGCCGCGATGGCAGCGGAGCCCCTGGGTTTTACCCTGGCACTGAGTTTGCCGAAGGTGAGTGAGAGCTGGCTACAAGGGTTCAGTCAAGGTCTGGCTGCCTGTGCCAGCCAGTATCAATGCAGCCTGCTGGGTGGTGATACCACCCGGGGACCACTGGCCATTACCATTCAGGTACACGGAACGGTGCCGATCGGTGCAGCGTTGCGCCGCAGCGGAGCCCGGCCGGGTGATGCAATATATGTTACCGGCACGCTGGGTGATGCCGCCCTGGCGCTACCGTATCTGACACACAAACCGGGCCATGACGTAGCGAGCCTGAGCGCTGACGAGTGGGCATTTCTGCAGGCTGCTTTTTACCAGCCGGAACCCCGTACACAGGCCGGCATGGCTTTGCGCGGTCTGGCATCGGCGGCTATCGATATCTCTGATGGTCTGGCCTCTGACCTCAACCATATCCTGCAGGCAAGTGCTGCTGAATCAGGCGCGCTGGGCGCCATCATAGAAAGCTCTCAGCTTCCGGTTTCTGATCTGGCTGCGAAATTGCTCGCAGACCAGGGGCGACTGTCTGTATTGCTTGGCGGCGGCGACGACTATGAGTTGTGCGTGACCGTGCCGCCGCAGTGCGAAGCGCAGGCGCAGGCGGCCATCAGTGCGTTGGGACTGAGATTTACCCGGGTTGGCGAGGTGGTTAGCGCTTCAGGTATCATGGTGCGCGAGGCGGGCGGTGCTCCGCGGCCGTTGCAACTCAGCGGTTACCGACATTTCGGGGATGAAGGTGATGAATAAGACACCGGCGTCGGTATGGCGCAATCCAGTCCACTTTCTGGCCTTTGGTCTGGGAAGCGGCGCTGCGCCCCGGGCGCCCGGGACCTTCGGCACAGTGGCTGCGGTGGTGATTTATCTGTTGCTGCCACCGATGGGCGCGGGTGTTTATCTGTTGTTCCTGGCGCTTAGCTTTGTTGTCGGCGTCTGGTTATGCGGGCGCACAGCGGAAGATATCGGTGTTCACGACCACGGTGGTATTGTCTGGGATGAATTTGTTGGCCTTTGGCTGACCATGTTTCTGGCGCCGCCCGGTTGGGTATGGCTGGCGCTGGGGTTTTTGCTGTTCCGTGTGTTTGATGTTCTTAAACCCTGGCCCATCGACTGGTGCGACAAGTACGTGGAAGGTGGTCTGGGTATCATGATTGATGATGTGCTTGCCGGGCTTATGGCGCTGGCTTGTCTACAGCTGATTGCTGTTCTGGTTCTGTGAGAGGTTACAACAGGTGAGAGTCAAATTTGTTGCCCAGGCAACCTTGCCCACTGAGTGGGGTGAATTTACCATCCATGGATTTGAGGATCTGGTAACGGGGAAAGAGCATGTTGTACTGGCCATGGGAGATCTGTCCGCCGCCGGACCCGTGCTGTGTCGTGTGCATTCCGAATGCCTGACCGGTGATGCCTTGTTCAGTCTGCGCTGTGACTGTGGCCCCCAATTGCAGTATGCCATGCAGGCGATAGCGAAGGCGGGGCGTGGCATGATTCTGTATCTGCGACAGGAAGGTCGCGGTATCGGCCTGTTGAACAAGATCAAGGCTTATTCTCTGCAGGACCTGGGCGCCGACACGGTAGAAGCGAATGAACAGCTTGGTTTTGCCGCGGACGGACGCGAGTATGAAGTCTGCAAACCGATGCTGGCACATTTTGGCGTCAGTGATGTGAGACTGCTGACCAATAATCCGGACAAGGTAGACGCGCTGGAAGTGTTGGGGATCACGGTGTCGGAACGGGTGCCGATCGAGACCGGCCTTAACAGTCATAACGAGAGTTATCTCGCCGTCAAGGTCAGCAAGATGGGGCACCTGCTGAAGCGTTAGCGGCGAGCCTGGTCAATATGTTCGCACATCTGGGTGGCGCCCTGCAGGGCCCGCAGACTATGCCGCTGCACCAGATCCGGTGGAATGACATGTAGCTGTTGCTGCGCTACCGCGTCCAGTTGTGGCCAGTCCAGCCAGTCCTCAAGCCACTCGGGTGCCTGTGCCGACGAGCCGCTGGCAATAATGACCTCCGGATTGCGTGCCAGTACGTCCTCCAGGTTGACCTTGGGGCCGACCGGCAGCTCGGCAAATATATTCTCTCCCCCGCACAGCTGGATCATGTCATTGATCAGTTCCTCTCCGCCGACACTGATCATCGGGCTGTGCCATACCTGGTAAAACACCCTGATCGCTGTTTTGTTGCCATAGTTGGCACGTAGCTGTTGAATCTGTTCAATGAACTGCTGATTCAGGTCTTCGCCTCTGCTGGCGTGCCCAGTGATCACGCCAAGACGTGCCAGGTGTTCCCCAATGCTGTGCAAGGAATCTGGTTCCGCCACATAAACCGGAAATCCCAATTCAGACAGGCGGTTCAGGGCGCCGCGGGGATTGCCGCTACGCCAGGCGATGATCAGGTCTGGCTGCAGTGCAACAATGCGCTCCATATCCAGTGCATCATAGCGCCCGACCACGGGCAGGGTCAGGGCCTCAGGTGGGTAGTCGCTGTAGTCCATGACGCCTACCAGCTGATCGCCAGCGCCGACACTGAACAGCAATTCGGTCATGGAAGGCGCCAGACTGATAATACGTTTTGCAGGTGCGGTCAAGGTGATGCGAGTGCCATCATCGTCGGTGACAGACAGGGCGTCGGTGACGGAAAGATCGTCGCTGGCAGTCACGGCCCATGGCAGCAGCCACAGGACTGCCGACATCAGAGCGCACACAGGGCTGCGATAACACTTGTTCATGGACTAGAGGTCATATCAGTAGTCGATGCCTTTCTGCACGCGGACACCGGCATTGAACGCGTGCTTGATGTCTGTGACGTCACTGACAGTATCTGCCAGTTCGATCAGACGGTCATTGGCATTGCGTCCGGTAATGATGACATGCTGATGCGCCGGTCGCTCACTCAGCACCCGAATCACCCTGTCGGTATCCAGATAGCCGTATGTCAGCATGTAAGTCAATTCGTCCAGTAGCACCACGTCAACGTTGGCATTCTGCAACAGTGCTTCGGCGTGCTCCCAGGTAGATACGGCCGCGCTGATGTCCGCATCACGGTCCTGTGTCTCCCAGGTAAAGCCGGTGTTCATGACGTGAAACTCAACCTGTGGGTGCTGACTGAACAGCAGGTGTTCACCGCACTCCCATTGACCTTTGATGAATTGCACGACCCCGCAGCGCAGCCCATGACCGACGCTGCGTGCCAGCATGCCGAAGGCCGATGAACTTTTGCCCTTGCCATTGCCGGTCAGCACAACCACAAGCCCTTTGTCTGTTGTTGCGGCAGCGATGCGTTGATCAACATGTTCTTTTTTGCGCTGCATTGCCTTTTTGTGGCGAGCATTGCGTTCGTTGCTGGACTCCATAGGATTTCCCGATACTTGATTGTTGTGTGCTGGATTTATGCCTGTTTAACACCTTTGGCGCTGGTCTTGCGGGGGCGCAGGGGGATCTTGCAGCGCTTCAGCTTAGCTTTGATCGCGGCGACAATGCCGTCGCTGTCCAGGCCAACCGAGCTGAGCATGTCCGGTACGTGGCCGTGCTGCAGAAATGCATCCGGCAGTCCCAGGTTTAACACGGGCAGTTGCAAGTCATGCTGCATCAGTACTTCATTGACGGCGGAGCCGGCGCCACCGGCAACCGCATTTTCTTCTACTGTCACGATCAGTGCATGCTGGCCGGCGAGTTCACAGATCATGGCTTCGTCCATGGGTTTGATGAAGCGCATGTCGACCACGGTTGCATTCAGCGCTTCGCCTGCAACCAGTGCCGACTTTACCATGCTGCCAAATGCCAGGATGGCAATGCGTTTGCCCTCACGCCTGATCAGGGCTTTGCCCAGCGGCAGTGTCTGCATTTCCTGTTCGATCGTGGCTGCGGGCCCTTTGCCGCGAGGGTAACGCACCGCTGCTGGCCCGGTGTGATGGTAGCCGGTAGTCAGCATCTGTCGGCATTCGTTCTCATCGCTGGGGGCCATGATGACCAGATTGGGTATGCAGCGCATGAAACTCAAATCGAAACTGCCGGCGTGAGTCGGCCCGTCTTCACCCACAAGCCCGGCCCGGTCAATGGCAAACAGCACATTCAGATTCTGCAGGGCGACATCATGGATGAACTGATCGTAGCCGCGTTGCAGGAAAGTGGAATAGATCGCGACCACGGGTTTGAGTCCATCACAGGCCATGCCGGCAGCGAAGGTGACTGCGTGCTGCTCGGCGATGGCAACATCATAAAACCGGTCTGGGTATTGTTCGGCAAAACTGTCCATGCCAGAGCCGCCGCTCATGGCCGGGGTAATGGCGATGAGCTTGTCATCGCGAGGCGCCATGTCAATTAACCAGTCGCCGAACACCTTTGAATAGGTCGGGCTGGGCACACCAGTCGCCTGCGGTCGCTTGGGTTTAGCTTCAATTTTGGTCAGCGCGTGCATGCCAAACGGGTCGTTTTCAGAGGCTTCATAGCCTTTGCCTTTCTGCGTCACGATATGCAGCAACTGTGGCCCGCGCAGTTGCTTGATGTTGCGCAGAACTTCAATCAGGCGATGGGTGTCATGGCCATCGATCAGGCCAATGTAATTGAAACCAATCTCTTCAAACAGCGTGCCGGGGGACACCATGCCTTTCATGTACTCTTCGGCGCGATGTGCCGCTTTCAGGGCGGGTGGGATATGCGACAGCACGCGTTTGCTGCCGGCGCGGATGAAATTGTAGGGCTTGCTGGCCCACATGCGCGCGAAATAGCTCGACAGACCGCCTACGTTGCGCGAGATCGACATATTGTTATCGTTCAGGATGACCAGCACATTATCATCCAGTTCGCCGGCGTGATTCAGTGCTTCAAACGCCATGCCGGCGGTCATTGCGCCGTCGCCGATGACGGCAATGACATGACGGTCCAGCTCTTGCTTGCGGGCGGCAACCATCATGCCCAGCGCGGCACTGATCGAGGTGCTGGAGTGACCCACGCCAAAGCTGTCGTAGTCGCTTTCTGTCCGGCAGGGAAACGCCGCCAGCCCGCCAGGCTGGCGCATGGTCAGCATCTGCTCGCGGCGCCCGGTCAGTATCTTGTGCGGGTAACTCTGGTGGCCAACATCCCAGACCAGTTTGTCTTCGGGGGTGTCGAAAATGTAGTGCAGTGCAATGGTCAACTCGACAACGCCCAGTCCGGCACCAAAATGGCCTCCAGTCTGACCGACAGAGAAGAGCAGAAACTGACGCAACTCGCGCGCCAGATCAACGAACAGGTCCGGATCCATTTTTTTCAGGTCCGCTGGCGTGTTGATCTGGTCCAGCAGGGGTGTTTCCGGACGGGTGAGAGGGATTTCATTGAGCATGGGTGTTAAGCCTGAACTTGCAAGTCGGCGCCGGGCAGTGCGGTGTCGATCTTCGATAAGTTGCCGGTCTGCCGGGGTTGCCAGGCAAGCCCTTGCATGCGCCGTTTTGGGTAATCAGTTACGTTAATCCACAGCAGTGTCATCGTCAAACCTTATATTGGTGGCAATCAGCCACCTGTGTCGTCAGTATTGGCGCGTTGTAATGTACACCGCAATGGCTTCCAGCATGGCCTTGCCAGTGCCCAGGTCAGATAGGGCGGACACGGCCTCGTCAACCAGTGCGTCGGCTTTGCGGCGAGCGCCATCCAGGCCCAGCAGGCTGACATAAGTGGGTTTGTTGCGGGCGAGATCAGCCCCCTGTGCTTTGCCAAGGGTCGCGGTATCACCGACAACGTCGAGGATATCGTCCTGGACCTGAAACGCCAGGCCAATGCAGCGTGCATAGTGACGCAAGCTCTCCAGCGTCTTGGAGCGCGTGCAACCCGCGCTCAGTGCACCCAGCTCGACACTGGCACCGATCAGGGCGCCTGTTTTCAGACGGTGCATGGTTTCCAGTTCGTCGACATTGAGCGATTTGCCTACCGCCGCCAGATCGATACCCTGGCCAGCAATCATGCCCTGACAGCCGGCGGCCTGCGCCAGCACGGTCAGCATGCGCAGGCGCAGCTCTGCTGCCAGCAGTTGGGTTTCACCAATGATCTGGAAGGCAAGGGCCTGCAACGCATCGCCGGCCAGAATGGCCGTGGCCTCGTCGAATGCCCGGTGCAGTGTGGGTTTGCCCCGGCGCAAATCGTCGTTATCCATGGCGGGCAGGTCGTCATGCACCAGTGAGTAACAATGGATGAATTCGACAGCGCAGGCTGCCACATCGGTGCCATGGTTATCGTCACTGTCGAGACCGCCGTGGCCGTTGCCATCATCTTCGCTATCGAACAGTGCGGCAGCGCTGGCGTAAACCAGCGCCGGCCGAATACGTTTGCCGCCCAGCAGCGTGCTGTAGCGCATCGCTTCGGTCAGGCGCATTGGCATGTCAGTCTGCTGGTTCAGGTATGATGCCATCTGCTCGGCACAGCGGCGTTGACAGTCTTGCAGAAAACCCGGCAGGTCGGTGGGTGGTGCCAGCTTCATGGGCCCGCCTCTTCATCCGCTGCCTCGTCCATCGCCATGGCGGATGGCTCGCCGTCGGGATTGCTTAACATCTGTACCTTGAGCTCGGCTGCCTGTAACGCCTGCTGGCACTGCCGCGTGAGTTTGATGCCGGTCTCAAACGCGCTGAGCGCTTCTTCAAGGCTGAGATTGCCGTCTTCCATATCGCTGACCAGCGTCTCCAGTTGTGCCAGCGATTCTTCGAAGCCTTGCGCTGACGGCTCTTCAAACCCTTGCGCTGACGGCGCTTCGGCTCTGGTTTTTGTGGTTTTGCTGGTGGCCATAAGTACATCCTTTGCTCGGAAGGTGAATTATCCGTGGTCTGTGCGCCGTTGGCAATCAAAGCACCTGTCGTGGGTGCCAGCCCTGCCTTAACAGGACTGTCACAATTCTTCCTTATACTGGCGCGCATGCCAGCACGGCGAACCGGATCAAACGACAGAGCAATGCGGGTGGAGGATCAATGAGCCGGATATTGTACGGAGTTTCAGGCGAGGGGTCTGGTCATTCCTCACGGGCCACGGAGATGACACGTTACCTGCTGTCATGCGGACACGAGGTCAAGCTGGTCAGCTACGACCGCGGTTACCGTAACCTGAGCGCTGAGTTTGATGTTATTGAAATTGAAGGCCTGCACATTGTCAGTATCAATAATCGGGTACGCCCGCTAAAAACGCTTTGGCACAACTTGCGCCGCGGGGCCAAAGCATGGCGGCGCTTGCGGGCATTGTCCCAGCAGGTTGATACCTTTCAGCCTGATTATGTGGTGACTGATTTTGAACCCACGACGGCATGGCTGGCGTGGTGGCGCAGATTGCCGCTGATCAGTCTGGATAATCAGCATCGCATGCGATATATGAAGTTCCGGTCACCGTCACGCTTGATGCTGTCACGCTGGTTAACTGTCATGTTGATTCGGTTGATGGTGCCGTCGCCGTCAGCGGCACTGGCGACTACCTATTATTACGGTGAACGCAAGAATGAGCGTATCTTCCTGTTTCCACCAATTCTGAGGCGCGAGGTTCAGGCCTGTCAGCCCAGTTTTGGTGATCACCATCTGGTTTATGTCACCAGTCATTTCGACGCCCTGCTGGATGTCCTGAAAGCGTTTCCGGAGCATCAGTTTCTGGTTTATGGCTGCAATCGCGAGGGTGTCGATGGCAACCTGAGCTTCCGTGCCTTCAGCACCGATGGTTTTCTGCGTGATCTGGAAAGCTGCCAGTCAGTGTTGGCGACGGCAGGGTTTACCCTGATAAGTGAGGCGATTTACCTGGGTAAACCTTATTTCGCCCTGCCTATGGTCGGGCAATTTGAGCAGCAGCTCAACGCAATCTGCCTGGAAGAGCTGGGGTTTGGTGTCAATGCCGGGTCGGCTGACCAGGATGCGCTGGCCTGTTTCTTTGCCGAACTGCCAACGTTGAGGGCGTGTGTTGCAAGCTATGCCACCGAGCATCGCAAACCCGGTCAGCGGGACGCCAATTTTGCGATTAAAGACAAACTGGCCAGTCTGCTGTCAGATAAACCGGCATCGCGAAACGCCAGCGCGTGTTGACCACAACCCGGGAGCGAAGTATTCTGCCGCCCTTACCGGGGTGGTTGCATGTCAAAGTCAGAAAGTCACAATAAAGCGCTCGCCGAGACGTCATCGCAGTCTGCACATGACAGTGAGGATGATATTGGCATGGGTACCGGATTTGATCGCCGCGACTGGCGGATTCTATTCGGTCTGGTGGTCACGCTGGTCTGGTTGTTACTGGGCATGCTGTATATTTCCACCAATGTTGGCTGGGGCAATTTCGCGGATCTGCCAATTGATGAAATGGGCAACTTCCTGGAAGGTGCCTTTGCGCCGCTCGCATTTCTCTGGCTTGTGATCGGCCTGTTTATTCAACAGACGATTCTGGCGCAGAATAACCGTGAGCTTTATCACAGCAATGTCGTTTCAGCGCGCCAGGCTGAGGCACTGGCTGCGAATGAGCGCAATGCCCGGCAGGAAACCTTTTTCAAGATAGCCGACAATACCCGGCGCCAGCTTGGCGGCATCAGCGGACTGTTGCTGCAGTCAGGCAAAGGGCCGGCCGGCGATGGCAGTGTCAGTGATGCCGAGTTCATGGAGATGTGGCACCAGTTTGCGACTGGCGACTTCGAGATTTTTTCCCGACGTTTTCTGATTTTATCCGGACGCAGCGAAAACCTGTTGCCTTTGTTTTATGGCACCCAGATTCGCACCACACATACCGAGAATTTTATCGTGAACTTCGATCGACTGTTAAAACTGGCTCGTGAATGTGACATTAACGGCATTATCACTGATGCCCAGCTGCATTCCGCGCATGGCCTGTTAAGTTCGAGGATGCGGGAGTTGCACCCACGGATCAAATTCAGACGCTACGAGTTGACCCGGACCAGTACCTATCTGGATCAGATCATGAAAAGCAGCCAGGAAGATCACTGATTGAGCGCGGTCATCAAACTACCGGGTGACGATGGGTCCGGATATGAATCGTCAGTTTTTCAACAAATTGCCAGTGGCTTGCGCGCCCGCAGCTGGTGCGTGGTGCCTGATGCCTTGCCTCCTCAGCTGGCCGCAGCGCTGTTTGAGCAGGTCCGACTGACGGACGAGCAGGCTTTTGCGCAGGCAGGCGTTGGTCGCAGCCAGGATCACGTGCACAACCCCTTTGTCCGGCGTGACCGGATTCGCTGGATTGATGGCTCCGCTGAGGCAGAACAGCAATGGTTGGACTGGAGTGGGCGTCTGCAGCGATTTCTGAATCGCGAGCTGTTTCTGGGCCTGTTTTCCTTTGAGTCGCATTTTGCCCATTATCAGCCAGGTGATTTCTATAAGAAGCATGTTGATGCGTTTCGTCCTGATGGCACTGAACGCGGTGCGCGGCGGGAAGTGTCACTGGTGACATACCTGAATCCGGGTTGGCAGCTCGCCGATGGCGGTGAACTGGCCATCTACGACGAAGCGGGTGCCGAGGTAGTGCACAAGGTCATGCCTGCCTATGGCACCGTCGTCGTGTTCCTGAGCACTGAGGTGCCGCATGAGGTGTTACCGGCGGCTCGCGACCGTTACAGCATCGCTGGCTGGTTCCGTGTCAACGGCAGCCACGCGGACCGGCCCGATCCTCCTCGGTAGAGATCGGTTACCTGTCGTTTTGCGCTTGACAGCTAAAAATCGAAATGGTTATATCATTCGATAACTAGGGGAGGTGAAAAACAATATGCATAACGGGTTCAAAAAACTACAATTATTATCCGCTGCAGTGGCCGTAGGCTTTATGGCCTGCTCGCCAGACAACACTCAAACTTCCACGCAAATGACGTCCAGCGCGTCTACTGCGGAGGCCCAGAGCAATCCTGCAGCCACCTCCATTCCGCGCATGCCTGATGGCAAGCCGGACATGAATGGTATCTGGCAGGTGTTGAGCAACGCCAACAACAACCTGGAGCCGGCGCCACCAAAATCAGCCTTTGCCATGGTGCCGGGAGACTTTGTTCCGGTGCCAGCGCCGGAAGTGGTGGCGATGGGCGCGATTGGTGCGGTCCCGGCCAGCCAGGGCGTCATCACCACGAATGACGGGTATATTCCTTACAAGGAGGAGGCGCTGGCGCAGCGCGATGAAAATCGCGAAAACTGGCTGGCCCGCGACCCCGAGATCAAGTGTTTCATGCCGGGTGTGCCGCGCGCCACGTATCTGCCGCACCCATTCCAGGTGTTCCAGAGTGACAGTGCCTTTTTTATTGCTTACTCGTTTGCCGGCGCTGTGCGTAATGTCTATCTTGAAGATCCGGGCGAGGCGCCCATTGATTCCTGGATGGGCCAGTCCCATGGTTACTGGGAAGGTGATACCTTCGTGGTGGAAGTATCCGGTCTGATTGATCAGACCTGGTATGACCGGGCGGGTAACTATCGGTCCTGGGAGTCTACCGTCACCGAGCGTTACACCATGGTGAACGAGAATGTCATTCAGTACGAAGCGACAATCGAAGATCCGCAGCTCTACACTGAGCCGTGGACCATCAGCATGCCCCTGTATCGCCGACTGGAAGAGAATTTTGAACTCCCCCAATTCAAATGTGTGGAGTTTGTAGAAGAATTGTTATTTGGCCGCTTCCGTAAAGGGGAGCCTATTGAAGACATGACGATGCCGTTCTGAGCAGAGCGGCGTTAACGGGTTAAGGCGGTGTTAAGGCAATGTTAAGGCTTGATGCTGCATGATGAGACAAAAGACCGCTAAAAGGCGCCAGGCAGACCTGCGAGGGACTGGATTTAGGGCGTCTACAGAGGTAACATTTTACTTAGCTTAGCTAAATGAATAGGGGTGATTTTTATGAAAATGAAACTGCTTGTAGCTGCTGTCGCAGTCGTTGGTGGCATTGCTGCCATGGGCGTTAAAACGCCGGCAACCGCGCACCACGCGTTCTCTGCCGAATTTGATGCCAACCTGCCGGTAGCACTGCGTGGTCCGATTACACGTGTGGAGTGGATTAACCCCCATTCCTGGATCCATCTGCGCCACACCAACGATGATGGCAGTGAGCAGGCCTGGATGGCTGAGGGCGGCACGCCCAACACGCTGCTGCGTCGAGGCATCAACCGTCGTTCACTGGAAATCGGCACGGAAATCGTGGTAACCGGTTACCAGAGTAAGGACCGCCTGTGCTCGCCAGCCTGTCGCGCCAACGGACGTGATATCACGTTCCCTGACGGCCGCAAACTGTTCATGGGTTCCTCAGGCATTGGCGCACCGGAAGATGGTGCTGATCCGGGTCAGTAACAGACCGGGTCGACTTCCCGCCGGCTAGCCGGCGGGAATCGACGATTGAATTTGCGAAACAAAAAAAGCACCTGTCTGATTAATCAGACAGGTGCTTTTTTTTGCCGGTTAGCGCTGTTCTGCAATTCCGCCGGCAGGCACTCAGTCGTTGAACACCGGTGCAAGGGTGCGATCAGTGCTGCCGCCGCCTCTGTATTCAGTTGCCAGCACATAAAATCCTGATGTTTGCAGTCGCAGCGTGACAGTGTCGAAGCCCCGGTTCTCCCAGAACCAGCCGTGCATGCCGTTAAATGCGGCTTCGTAAACGCCCATGGCCTGATCGGCGTCACCTTCGGCATAACTTTCCTCGGTGTCTTCGACGGTTGTGTTCTCAGCGTGCATGTCAAAGTAGAGCTCACCATTAGCATGCCAGCTAAAAACCAGACCATTGCCTGCATCCATCAGGTATTTGTACTCAAGTGACTGGAAAGGCTCAAGAATAAACTCCACTTCGTCCGATTTGTGAAACTCCAGTTGTGAGTTCAGGGCATCCGCCGTCGTGGTCGACACGCTGCTGAGACCCAGTATGCGGCCAGTGCCCAACGGGTCCCGACCAAACTCGGCAGGCAGAATGATAGTGACAAACACGGCAATCGCGGCGATGAACGCGGCGCTGATGGCCACGGCCAGGTTGCGGTTAGTTTTGTTTGTTTCCATGACAATACGTTCCTGCGTTTCGGGTTTAATTGTAAACGGCTCAGCTGGCAAGCTGCCAGGCGGTCAATTGATAAATCAGCAACATAAATCCGGCGCTCATCAGCACGGCATTGCTGATAAATGCAGTCCGCTCGAAGCTCGGGTGCTGACGCCAGAGGCTGAAAGCGGCAACAATCAGCGATAAACCAATGATCTGGCCAATTTCGACGCCGATATTGAAGCTGATAAGGTTGATGATGAGACCGTCGGGATGCAGTTCGAGCTCTTGCAGACTGGTGGCCAGGCCAAAGCCATGGAACAGGCCAAACACCAGCACCGCCAGGCGCGTGTCGGGGTGCCAGCGACCCAGTCCATTCAAGGCACCCATGTTCTCCAGGGCCTTGTAGACAACCGACAGGGCGATCACAGCATCGATCAGGTAGGCGTTGGCGTGAATGTCAGCCAGCACACCCACAATCAGCGTGATGCTGTGACCCAGGGCAAACAGGGTGACGTACTGAATGATCTGGGCGGGACGTGACAGAAAAAACACGACCCCGGCCAGAAACAACAGGTGGTCGTAACCCGTCACCATGTGTTTGGCGCCGAGATAGATAAACGGGAATACAGCGACACCGGCGTTACCGGCGACAAAGGCGGCATCGCCGTCAGCAATGTTGTGAGCGTGGGCGCCGGTTGCCAGCAGCAATGTTGCCAGCAGGGCCATCATGATCATCAGGGCGTATTTTGTCGGGCTTGTGATGTGCATCAGTCTGACAGACTGCCCGGCGCAAAACGCGACAGTATTTCAGGGTTGAAGGCCTGATGGCAGGCCGTGCAGACACTGTAGAGTTGTGCGCCGGCCTGGAATATCGCTTCCTCATCCTGCTCGCGGGCAGCCTGCATGGCGGTGAGCCCCACGGTGCTCATGGCCTGAGAATACGTTGCCCATTCTGCCTGCGGCATGGCACGACCAGGCAGCATCAGCGCATTGCCAGCTTCGACAATCATCGCTGCCTGATTCTCAACACGCTGCCAGCCTTCGTCATCGGTAGGATACAGCTCGTAGTAACCATCCACTTCGTCCAGCACCCAGCCAGCTGAGCGCCACAGGCCGTCGGCCGTTGGCTCCAGTACATGGGCCATAAATTCGGTCATGTTCAGGGTCAGGTTGTAGTCCGGCCCACTGTTTTCTGCAACAGGCGCATCCACGCCGGATTCACCACAGGCGGTCAGCACGACGGCGCCAAGCAACAGGTAAGGTTTCAGATGATTAACGCGTGTCATATGGATTCCCGTGGGTCGGTTCTATCGCGATCGAGGATGTCAGGTCCGGCGCAGGTCGACTCTATAATGGTAGGGCATGATAAGCCCGATCAGTATCGCATATCAACACAGGTGCAGGCACTGAACTGCGGTAACTCGCCGCAGCATTGCCGGTTTCCGACGATTACGGCAGTGCTCCGACCGTGCTTGATTCCTGATCACAGGTGGTTTAATTTGCAGGCTGTTCCTTAAACAATAATGACAGGGGAATTGAGACCATGCGTCTTCCTTATACAACCACCCGCGGCGACAGTGTCTCTGTGCGCCGGGCATTTCGATTGGCTTCTGTGCTGGCACTGACGGTCTCAGTCATGGCATTACCCACCCTTGCCGCTCAGGAATCCTATGAACCCCCCAGAACGCCCTCCGGCAAGCCCGATTTTCAGGGTCTGTGGACGAATGCTTCTATCACCACGCTACAGCGAAGCAGTCGCTACGACGAACTGGTTATCGACCCGGATGAGCTGGCAGCCGTCACCGCCGCCCACCCACAGAATGTCCGGCAGGCCACCGATGACAACCTTGAGGCGGGTGAGCTGCTGGATGGCTCTGATCTGGGCATGGGACGTGGTTACAATGCCTTCTGGATTGATCCGGGCAGCAGCTTTGGCCTGGTAAAAGGTGAATATCGCACTTCCTGGATCACTGAGCCGGCAGATGGTCGCATTCCGTATTCCGAACAGGGCCAACAACTGCGCCGTGAATATCGCGCAAAATTCAGCAGCAACGATGGCCCCGAGGGACGCTCGCTGGGTGAGCGTTGCCTGATCGGTTTTGGCGGCACCGGCGGGCCGCCCATGCTCAATGTGCTGTACAACAATCATTACCGCTTTGTGCAGACTGATGACTACCTGATGATTCAGGTGGAAATGAACCAGGATGCCCGTATTATCCCGATTGATGGCGAGCGCCGGCCACCTGAACTGCAGCAGTGGCTGGGAGACGCCATTGGCTGGTGGGAGGGTGATACGCTGGTGGTGGAAACACGACATCTGCATCCGCAGCAGGCGGGTGAGGGACAGGTCAACCTGTCTGACGAAGGCCGTGTTATCGAGCGCTTTACGCGCTATTCAGATGATCAGATCCTGTATGAGTTCGAAGTGGAAGACCCTGTTTATTACACGCAGGTCTGGCGTGGCGAGATGAGCTTTAATGCCAGCGACTCGCGCATGTATGAGTACGCCTGCCATGAAGGCAACTATGGTTTGCCCGGCATTCTGGCGGGCGAACGGCGGGCTGAAGCTGACGCAGCCGGGCAATGAATTCAGGCTCTGCAAAAGATGTGTTGCGCTGAGAAGATATAAATTGCAAATCTAAATGAGAGCAATTATCATTATCCCGGATTTCAGACATTTCTGTTTCGGGAGGTTGATATGCTGTTTGGATTACAACGTCGTGGTAGCGCAACACGATCTTTTAAAAAGGTTTGTTTGTCCTCGGTCGCGACTTTGAGTTTGCTGGCCGCCGGCGTGCTCAGTGCTGCTGAGGTAAATGTGTATTCCGCGCGTCAGGAAAACCTGATCAAACCCATTCTGGATCAGTTCTCCGAGCAGACCGGTATTACGGTTAACCTGATTACCGGTGGCGCTGACGAGTTGATCACCCGGATGGATCTGGAAGGTGCCAATTCACCCGCTGATATCCTGCTGACCGTTGATGTGGGTCGATTGCACCGGGCCAAAGAAATGGGCCTGCTGCAGTCTGTTGACTCCGACGTGCTGACGTCCAGTATCCCCGAACAATATCGTGACAGTGACAATCAGTGGTTCAGCGTGTCTCTGCGCTCACGCGTCATCGTTTACGACAAGGACAGGGTTGACCCGGGCGAGCTGTCTACTTATGAAGACCTGGCCGATCCGAAATGGGACGGCAAGATCTGCATTCGTTCATCCTCCAATATCTATAACCAGTCTTTGACCGCGTCACTGGTCAGCCATAATGGCGTTGAGGCGACAGAGGAGTGGGCGCGTGGGCTCGTTTCCAACATGGCGCGTTCACCTCAGGGTGGCGACCGTGACCAGATCGCTGCGGTTGCCATCGGCCAGTGCGAGCTTGCTGTGGTGAATACCTATTATCTGGCCGGCATGCTGAACGCGACCAGTGATGATCAGCTGGAGCAGGCGCAGGCCGTTGACGTGTTCTGGCCAAATCAGGACGGTCGTGGTGCGCATATCAATGTCAGTGGTGCCGGTGTCAGCGAGCATGCGCCTAACCGCGCAGAGGCCGTTCAATTGCTGGAGTTCATGGTAAGCGACGAAGCCCAGACCTGGTATGCTGAAGCCAACAACGAATACCCGATTCGCACTGATGTTCCGGTCAGTGCCACGCTGGAATCCTGGGGCGAGTTCAAGGCGGACCCGCTGGCACTTGAACAACTGGGTATCCACAATGCTGAAGCTGTGCGCCTGATGGACAGAGCTGACTGGAGATAATGCAGAGAATGACATCGCTTTGAATGCATTGTTTACACTCAGAGACGCCATGACAAAACACGGGGCAATAATTTCGATTATTGCCCTTTGTTTATTGTTGAGTGTGCCAGTTCTCACGGTATTCTCCTCCATCGGATCCGACAGTGATGGTGTCTGGGCACATCTGGCTGACACCTTGCTGTGGGATTACATTGGCCAGTCGCTGATGTTGATGACGGGTGTCGGCGCACTGGTGCTGGTACTTGGCGTTGCGCCGGCGTGGCTGGTCACCATGAACCGGTTTCCCGGCAGTCGACTGTTGGAGTGGGCATTGGTGCTACCACTGGCCATGCCCGCCTACATCATTGCCTATACTTACACGGGCATGCTCGATGTGACCGGTCCGGTGCAGGGCTTCATCCGCGAGACATTTGACCTGCGTTTTGGTGACTACTGGTTCCCTCCTATTCGCTCAATGGGCGGCGCGATTACCATGCTGGCGCTGGTTTTGTATCCTTACGTTTACCTGCTGTCACGCATGGCCTTTATTGAACAGTCAGTCTGTGTGCTGGAGGTTTCGCGCACACTGGGTGCTGGCCCCTGGCGGGCGTTTACCCGTGTTGCTGTACCGTTGGCGCGGCCCGCCATCATTGCCGGGCTGGCGCTGGTGTTGATGGAGACGCTGGCCGACTACGGCACCGTGCAATATTTTGGACTGTCCACATTTACCACGGGTATTTTCCGCACCTGGTTTGGCATGGGCAGCAGTACGGCAGCAGCGCAACTGTCGGCAGTGCTGATGTTGTTCATCCTGGTGCTGGTATTGACTGAACACTGGTCACGCAGTCGTGCCCGCTATCACCACACCAGCAGCAAATATTCGCGACTGCCCCAGATCCAGCTGTTAGGTGCGCGAAAATGGCTTGCGCTGGTGTTCTGCGCCGCCCCGGTTGTGCTGGGTTTTCTGGTTCCGTTTCTGCAGCTCGCCTACTGGGCATGGGATACCCGCAATCTGATTGACTTCAGCGCCTTCAGTACGCTGCTGGGTAACAGCCTGCGGCTGGCACTGACCGCCGCGGTCATTGCATTGGTGCTGGGGCTGTTCATCAGCTACGCCAAACGTTTGCAACCGGTACTGGTGATGCGTGGCAGTGTGCGCATACTGAGTCTGGGTTACGCCATTCCTGGCACGGTGATCGCGGTCGGTGTGCTGATTCCATTCGCCTGGGTCGACAACTCAATTGACGCCTGGATGCTGCAGCAGTTTGGTATCTCGACCGGCCTGGTTTTCAGCGGCACCCTGATAGCCGTTGTCTTTGCCTACATCGTGCGCTTTTTGCCAGTGGCGATGAACACGGTTGATGCCGGCCTGGGTAAAATCCGGCCCAGCATGGATGATGCCGGTCGCTCAATGGGCATGGGGTCGTGGCAGATTCTGCGCCGCATTCATATACCCATGTTGCGCGGCAGCCTGCTCACCGCCAGTCTGCTGGTATTTGTTGATGTCTTAAAAGAGTTACCTGCTACCTTGATTCTGCGGCCGTTCAATTTTAATACATTAGCGATTCGCACCTATGAACTGGCCAACCAGGAACGATTGACGGAGGCTGCTGCCTCGGCGCTGATGATTGTTCTGGCTGGCATCATTCCTGTTATCATCATCAGTCTATCGATATCCGCATCCAGGCCAGGTCATGACATACGCACTTGAGTTAAACAATGTTTCGGTGGCGCTGGAGAACACGCCTATCGTGCAGCACATTGACCTGCAACTGAACGAGGGTGACATTGGCTGCCTGTTGGGGCCCAGTGGTTGTGGCAAGACCACGTTGTTGCGGGCAATTGCCGGTTTCGAAGCCGTGACCAGCGGGTGTGTCAGTGTTGCCGGGCATCGGGTCAGTGAGCCGGGTTTCCGGGTACCAGTAGAGAAGAGACAGGTGGGCATGGTGTTTCAGGATTATGCACTGTTTCCACACCTGACCGTGAAACAGAACATTGCGTTTGGCCTGAAACATGTCAAGGCCAGCGAACGTGAGCGCCGTATCAATGCACTGGCAGACATGCTGCGTATTGGCGAATTACTGCAGGCGTTTCCCCATCGTTTATCGGGCGGCCAGCAACAGCGGGTGGCGATCGCACGCGCCATGGCGCCCAAGCCGCGGATTCTGTTGCTTGACGAGCCGTTTGCCAGTCTTGATGTGGAGTTGCGAGAAGACATCGCTCGCGAGATCCGCGAGGTGCTGAAGCAGGATGGTATTACCACCATACTGGTCAGCCACAATCAGCTCGAAGCATTTGCCATGGCGGATGAAATCGGTGTGATGAAGGCGGGGCAGTTGCTGCAATGGAGCACTGCGTTTGCGCTGTATCACGAGCCCGAGACGGCCTATGTCGCCGACTTTGTCGGGGAAGGCGTGTTTCTGCCAGGCACGGTGATCGACGATGTGTCAGTGAGTACCGAGCTGGGCGTGCTGCATTCGGACCAGAGCCTGGGGCATGAGGTCGGGGCGCTGGTATCGGTGCTGATCAGACCTGATGATGTCATTCACGATGATGACAGTCAGGCGACTGCAAAAGTGCTGGAGAAAGCCTTTCGCGGCGCTGAGTTCATGTACACGCTGGCGCTGGACAGTGGCGCCCGGATTTTGAGCCTGGTGCCCAGCCACCATGTGCACGCCAAAGGCATGCAGATCGGTATACGGGTAGAGATGGAGCACCTGGTGGTATTTCCGATGGAAGTGGAAACCGGCGTCTAGCCCCGACTCTGGTCCACCAGAAACTGTTCCAGGCTGTCTCCGGTCAGGCGTTTGATCTGGGAAAAAACAAACCAGATGGCAATCAGCAACACGATCATGCTGGGCAGGGCAATGACGGGATAACTCAAAGCTGTCATGCGACCCAGTTCGGCATTGAACTCGGTGGTGCCGGGCGGGCTGACCAGAATGATGCGCGCCAGCACGTAATTGAGCACTGACGACAGTCCAAATGACGCGGCGATGATCAGTGACGCCTGCGACAACCGCCGTTCAAACACAGCAGTATTGCCTTTGGCTGCCAGCGCTGTATACAACGCGTCTACCCTGATCATCTGGGCATTGAGAATCAGTGTCTTGACCAGGGGGAAGCGGGTGCGCTGACTGATCAGCACAGCCAGGCCGATGATGGCGGGAATGGCGGCTTCCTTGATGGCAATATATTGCGGGTCCAGCTCCAGCAGGCTGATGCCACCGGTCAGAAATACACTGACCACGCCCAATACCGAGAATGGGTTGATCTTGCCCGATTCGCGCAGATCCCACAGGCCGTAGGCGATCGGGAACAGCAGTGCGATGACGATGCCCCAGGTCGGGCCGAGACTCTCCTCGCCGCTAAACCGGCTCAGAATCACCACCGGAATCAGAATATTAAAGGCGAGGTTGCCGAGAAAGCCGCCAGGGGCTTTGCTGGTTTTGTCAGTGGGTGGTGGTGTATTGGTAGAATGGCTGTCGGTCATGACGTCAGGTACCCGGGTCGCGTCAAAGCGCTTGCTGTGAAAGCTTGACGCTGCAGTATACGGAAATTTGCGCAGCGATTCTAAAAAAATGCCCCGGCGCATGACGTCGGGGCATTTTGTGGCATCGTCAGCGGCGCTGACAGATGCCCTGATATGGTAGCTATGAGTGGACTTGAACCACTGACCCCAGCATTATGAATGCTGTGCTCTAACCAGCTGAGCTACATAGCCATTGCGAGGATGCGCATTCTGTCTATTTAGAAAAGCTTTGTCAAGATCCTGTGCTAACCTGTCGCGGTTTTTCCGGCCGTCGTTTGCGCCACCACATGTAGAGGCCGGTGCCAAACAGCAAGGCTGGCAGCAGACCGCTGATAAAGACCAGCCATCGACCTATCTGGCCCAGTGCATCGCCATTGTGGAGTGGAAACAGCCAGTCCAGAAACACATTGCCTGCTGGCGCTTCACGCCCATCCCACACTGACAGCACTTCGCCACTGTACTGATCGATCTGAACAGCAGATCGGGCGTACTCCTTCCAGGGCTCTTCCGGATGCTTAAAAGTCACGTCAAAGGCGGCGTCGTCTGCGTTTGGCAGGTAGATACGCATGATTGCTGAATCCGGGAAGATGGCTTGCGCCGACGTCGCCACCTGATCAGCGGACACCGGTGTGATACCGCTGGCCTGCGAGCGCACGTCATCCGCTTCTGTCACCGGTAGAAACGCTGACACCAGCTTTTCAGCCGGATCATGCCAGACGATTTCCATGCCTGTAAGCGCCAGCATGACGAACAGAGGCGTAAAGTAAACACCCACCGTTTTGTGCAGATCAAAATTGAGCCTGAAGGCGCCTGCATGACGCTTGATGGTCAGTGCGCGGCGCCACCGGCCGTTTTTGGGCCACCAGATGACAATGCCGCTGATGGTGAAAAACAGCATGCAAAAGCCCATGATGCCGACCACTATTTCGCCCACTGGACCGGCTAAAAACGACAGGTGCAGATGGTAAAACCAGGTGACCGGATACTCGCCCCAGGTTCGCACTGCCAATACCTGGGCTGTGCCCGGATCAATACTGGCTTCGATGGGTCCGGGTGAGCCTTCTGGAGCCGGAAAGCGCACGATATGAGGCGCCTGAAGATCCCGCCCCAGCATGATGCGGGTAGGGGAAGAGCCGTTATCAACTGCGGCTGTGGCGTTATCCAGGGCAAGCTGAATTGAGGCCAGAGACTGTGCCGGCTCAAAGTTGGCAGTCTCCGGGGCGAGCATTTCATCCAGCTCGCGATCAAACACAATCAGGCTGCCTGAGATGCCGGTGATGCTCAATAGCAGCCCCAGAAACAGCCCGGTATATTTGTGCAGCAGAAGCAGAATCGCGCGCATCAGAATTGCATATTCCACGACAGATTGAAGCTTCGACCAATGCCCTTGAAGTTTCGGCTATCAGAACCCTGTGTCTGTGAGTAATAAGTGAAATAGTCCTTGTTGCCCAGATTCTGTATTCCAAGCCGGAACTGCCCGATGTTCGTGGAATATTCGCCGAACAGATCGACGGTTGTGTAGCCAGCAAAACGCGCACTGCTTAGGCCGGCGGCGTTGCGGAATTTGCGATCCTGCAGCACGTTGATCTGTAAGCGGGTATTCAGATTGTTCGTCCACAGGCGCTCCCAGCTTAGATTGACGCGATCGGGAGCCATGTTGGCACCACCCAGATCGGTATCAACACGGTCATCGCCATCGGAATCGTATTCGCCGTCGGTCTGGGCGTAACGCAGACCCAGCACATCCGTCGCTGACAGTGTCCATTCACTGCGGAATTCCAGGCCATCAATTTCAGTGCGCTCGCGTTTTACGCTAAAGATGCCATCGGCATTGGCCTGCAGCCGTTGGCCAAAATCGGAATCGGAAGCAAAGTAGCTAAGCTGAGCGGAGAAGGTCTGATTGTCGAACTCCAGACCCAGCTCGGTGTTTTCGGTGACGATGGGTTCAAGGTTGAGGAAGCTCTCTACGTCCTGTCCGGGCGTGTTGATGCCCCGCAGTACGCGGCCGACGTCAGGCATGGAGAAGCCTTCTGAATAATTGGCAAATGTGCGCCAGTCCGAGGTGATCTGGTAGGTGAGGCCGATATTGCCCAATGTATCGGTGAACTCAGGACTGCCGCCTTCAACAAATTGGCCGCCGTTGTATGAGAACAGGGTCGTGAAATCATCCACATCGAGCGCGGATTCTTCGTTGCGGACGCCGCCGGTGACCGTCAGATTGTCGATCCCGGTGTATTCAAGCTGGGCAAACAACGCCAGATTCTCGTAGTTGGTGTCCGGCACCCAACTGCGCCCGGTCAGAATCAGGGCCTGATTGGTCTTGTCATTCAGAAAGTCAGCGCCATATACAATGCCCAGTGGCAGACCCGCAATATCATCGCGCGCCAGTGTCAGTTTTAGACCGCGTTTCTCGGAGTTGTTCTGAGACTGATCAAACACCGTGCCGCCAAAGGCGGGGTCAGCGAAGGTGCCAAAAGTGCCACCGCCGTAGGTGCCGGCAAACGATTGATCGAAACCCTGCAGGCGCAGGTTATGGCCAAAAAAGTCGGCCTTGCTGTACGCCAGGCTGAACATGGTGATTTCATTGCTGACGGGTTCGCCCTGAACACCGGTTTCGGACGCGGTGGTGGGAACGCCATTTGCGTAGTCACCATCGACACCCGTCCAATTGTTATTGCCGGACAGATCGTAGCGGTTGATGGTCAGTTCCAGGCGCTGGTCATCCCAGTCATAGCCGGTTTTCAGAAACAGATTAAGTGTTTCCGAATCCATGGTGTCGCCCTGGGCATTGTCAAAACCGACAATAACACCGTCGGCGTCATAGCTGATGCCTGAGCTGCGATACGTGGCGCTGCCCAGCACATCGACATTGCCGGTTTTGCCGGACAGTGTGTAACTGGCACCGTAGCCCAGGCTTTCGCCCAGGTCTTCCTGTTGTGCCAGGGTTTCCACGCGCACGTTGTGTTGCCATTGCTCTGTGGGACGGCGCGTGATCATGTTGATGATGCCGCCAGACGCCCCCATGCCATGGATGGCATTGGCGCCATGAATGACCTCAATGCGTTCCAGCATCAGAGGGTCGATGGTATGGCCATCCCGGGAGCCGTCACGTAATGGATTCGATTGCGGCACGCCGTCAACCATGTAAAGCGGATCACGTCCGCGCAGGCTCTCACCAGCGCTGGTCATTTTCTGGCGGCTGGGGGAAAAGCTGGGAATCAGATTGCCGAGAATGGTCGAGAGATCGTTGTTGACGCCAATCTGCTGAGTCAAATCCTGTTCTCCGATCACAGTGACCGTATTGGGGATCTGGCTCAATGGTTTTTCCGAGCGTGTGGCAGTGACGATGATTTCTTCTGACACGCTGCTGGCGTTGTTACTCTGGGAGAAGGCTGACAGCGGAAGAAGCGCAGCGACACAGCCAAGTGTCAGGATACTTGGGCCAGGAACTTTGATTACAGACATGGATACTCTCTCGGCATAGCGTAGTGGGCGTATGATTTTGAGTGAGTATATTAATGATAAGGATTCGCATTTACAACCGTTAATTGTTCAGGCGTTATGGCGGCATGCCGTATTGGTCGGGAACCCTGTGAAGTCGGTAGAGCCTGGCGGCAGCCAGGCGTCAGTGATCAGACGTTAAAGCGGAAGTGAATAACATCGCCATCGTGCACAATGTATTCCTTGCCTTCCAGGCGCCATTTACCGGCATCCTTGGCACCCTGCTCACCTTTGCCAGCGACAAAATCGTCATAACCAATAACTTCGGCGCGGATAAACCCGCGCTCAAAATCGGTATGAATGGCGGCGGCGGCACGAGGCGCAGTTGAGCCTGCTTTAATTGTCCAGGCGCGGACTTCTTTGACGCCGGCGGTGAAGTAGGTCTGCAGTCCCAGCAACTGATAGCCGGCACGAATGACACGGTCCAGGCCCGGTTCGTCCATGCCCAGGTCCTGCAGGAATTCCAGTTTTTCGTCGTCTGCCAGTTCTGCAATTTCTGATTCCAGTTTGTTGCAGATAGGCACCAGTACTGCGCCTTCGGACTCTGCAACCGCGGCGACGCGATCCAGCAAGGGGTTGTTGTCAAATCCATCTTCATCGACGTTGGCGATGTACATGGTAGGTTTGATCGTCAGCAGGTGAAGTCCGTAAATATCGGCCAGTTCATCCTTGTCCAGGCCCAGCGTGCGAACCGGTTTTGCTGTATCCAGGTGCGTACGCACGCGTTCAAACAGGGCAATCTGTCTAACTGCGTCCTTGTCGCCACCTTTGGCGATGCGGGTAAGGCGTTGAATGCCTTTTTCCACACTTTCCAGATCAGCCAGCGCCAGTTCGGTGTTGATGGTCTCGATATCCGCTTCCGGATTGATGGCATCAGCCACGTGCACAATATTGCTGTCTTCAAAACAACGTACGACATGGGCGATGGCATCGGTTTCGCGGATATTGGCCAGAAACTTGTTGCCCAGGCCTTCACCTTTGGAGGCACCGGCAACCAGTCCGGCGATATCAACAAACTCCATGCTGGTGGGAATGGTTTTCTGTGGCTTGACGATGTCTGTCAGCACGTCCAGTCGTGGGTCGGGCATGGGCACGATGCCGGAGTTTGGTTCAATCGTGCAGAAAGGGAAGTTTTCCGCGGCGATGCCGGCTTTGGTCAAGGCATTAAACAGTGTGGACTTACCTACGTTGGGCAGGCCAACAATGCCGCATTTGAAACCCATGTGTCTGTATCCTGTAATCTGAATGGACGAATGTCTGTCATGTTGTCAGTCGCCTGACGTTTTTTCCTGGCTGTGCAGTTCCAGCATGGCCGGATTCCACTTGCCGCTGGCCGCAATAGGCAGGACGCGCAGCGCCTGATCGATATCATGCTGAATCTGGATGCTGTCATCTTTGCCCGGATCACTCAGCACATAATTGGCAACCTTGTTTTTGTCACCCGGGTGACCAACGCCAATACGCAGACGATAAAAATTTCGTTCACCGCCCAGGGCGTTGATGATGTCGCGTATGCCGTTATGACCGCCGTGGCCCCCGCCGGATTTCAGGCGTGTGGTACCAACGGGAAAATCGATTTCGTCATAAGCCACCAGCATCTGTGATGGCGTAATATCGAAATAATGACACAGCGCCGAGACGGAAAGGCCGCTTCGGTTCATGAAAGTCGTGGGGAAGAGCAGGCGGATGTCGTGCCCGTCTATACTGACGCGAGCGGTTTCGCCGTGAAAACGAGCTTCGGGGCGCAGCTCGGCCTGATACTGCTGACAGATTGCCTGCAGGAACCAGACGCCGACATTGTGCCGGTTGCCACGATATTGTGAGCCCGGGTTACCCAGGCCCACAATCAGTTTGAGCGTGTCAGTGCTCATGACAGGCGGGGATCACTCTTCGCCGGCTTCTTCGCCAGCTTCGTCATCATCACCATCAACTGAACCGCCGCGTGGAGGCTGAACGGTTACCACTGCGTGGTCGTGATCAGAGTCGTTGCCGTGTGACAGTTCCAGGCTGGTGACGCCTTTGGGGAAGTTGATCTGGGAGATGTGAACGGCTTCGCCCACGTCGACGTTTGCCATGTCAATTTCCAGGTACTCAGGCAGATCCTTGGGCAGACAGATGACTTCAATTTCAGACATGGTCTTCAGGATGCTGCCGCCGCCGGTCTTGACGCCTTTGCACTTGTCTTCATTAAGCAGGTGAACCGGTACCTTGACGGTGATGGTCTGCTTGGCACTGACGCGCTGGAAGTCAGCGTGCATGATGCGTGGCTTGGCGGGGTGGCGCTGCAGGTCCTTGATGACGACCTGTTCTTTCTTGCCATCCACATGCAGGGTGATGATGTGCGAGAAGAAGGCTTCGTTGGAGGTAGCTTTCAGAATGTCCTTGTGCGGAATCGAAATATTCTGTGGCGCTTTGCTGCCACCATAGATAATCGCCGGGACTTCGTCAGCCAGACGACGCAGGCGGCGGCTCGCACCTTTCCCCAGGTCTTCTCTGGCTGTT
>OJBX01000268.1_pt1 | contig 28959 bp, 20 predicted proteins | sample 1590751 | NCBI WGS metagenome assembly OJBX01 (sample SAMN05416780, study PRJEB24817) | seawater metagenome | isolation source: Sea water | place: Canada:Atlantic | collected 2013-07
TCTACACGTAAGGAGTCGTCGGCAGCGTCAGATGTGTATAAGAGACAGGACGTGGGCTTTGATGCTAGCTTGCTCAGCGGCAGCTTCCGAAACAAGAATGTCGGCAACGGCAAACTGGTCAGTGTCGAGGGTGGCGGCCTCAGCGGCGCCGATGCCGGCAACTATCGGTTGCAACTGCCTGGCAGTCTGACTGCCGCCATCACGCCCAAGTCGCTCAGTATCAGCGGCGTCGCTGCCGAGGATCGGGAATACAATGGCGACACCTCAGTAGCCGTCTCCGGTGGCGTCCTTGCTGGCCTCATTGCCGGTGACAACGTGCAGCTATCCTCCGCAGGTGTCAGCGGTGCGTTAGCCGACCCTGATGCCGGCAGCAACAAACCGGTCACGGTTTCCGGCTTTTTGCTGTCGGGTGCCGATTTCACCAACTATACATTGGCACCGCTACAAGACGTGACGGTCGACATCCGTCAGCGCCTGTTACAGATTGCCGGCGTCCAGGTAGCTGACAAGTTCTTTGACGGCAACACCAGTGCCACGGTCAGTGGCGGCAATCTTCAGGGCGTTCTCAGCGGTGACGATGTCGGCCTGATCGGATCACAGATCAGTGGTCAGTTCGCAGACCCCGGCGTCGGCGACGGAAAACCGGTCATTCTTGAAGGCTTTCAGCTGACCGGTGGTGACTCGGCGAACTACACTCTGGGTGGGACACCTACCGCTTCCGGTAACATCAAGCGCGAACTGCAATTGATTACCGACGTAGTACCACCGGAGGTGCTGCGCGCCCAGGCCAACAACGATCTGGAGACACAACGTGCAACCCTCACCGCCATGGCAAACTCCCAGGCGGATGCGGTTACGGTGGTCGAATATGAAGCAGCGGCAGCTAGTACTTTCCAGAGCGTGACAACTGCCCCGGTTAACAACCTCATCCTGTCCACGCCACCAACGCAGCGCGACAGTTTCACCCAGGCCTATACTGCCGCTGCCCAGGCCATGCAGCAGCGACAACAGGAGTATGTGCAACTGGAAGCTGGCTATCGCAGCGAAGCGCGCTATTTGAAGTCTCTGACCCAGAACTTTAACCAGGCGCAGCGTGACATTCAGGTAGCCAGCGCCCTGATACCCACTATCGAGTCTTCGCTCGCCAGCGCCAGCGCCGTGCTGACGGATATCGACGCCAACCTGGCGGAAATCCAGGAAGCCAGAGAACGACTGGATGAGTACACCCGCCTGGAGCAGGAGGCGCTGAACACCGGCCGCGGCGCTGAGGCTGCGCAGTACCGCGAGCTTCAGGCTGGCCTGCAGGAATTGATCGACCAGGAAGACGAGATCTTGCAGCAACGCGAGGAAACCGAACAGCTAATCGCGGCGCAGCAACAGGAACTTGAAACTACCCAACTTAGCATTGCCGAGCTGCAAGCCCAAAGTGACATCCTCAGTCAGGAAATGAACGACACTGAGATAGAAGTACAACTGGCAGCCGAGCGCGCCAGCGCCTTACGAAACGGCATCGCCGAAGCCAGCGAGGAAATGGAATCGGCCCGCGTTGCTGGTGCTGCCGCGTACGAGCAGCGGGCCGCAAACCTGGCGCAATCGCGGCAGGAGGCCGAGAGTAAACTCAACAGTCTGCAGGCCGTGGTGTCATCTGATCTGGCTCAACGCACCGCCGCCAGCCTGGTCGATACCGATCCGATGGTGGTTGCCACGCTGGCCGGGCGCGAGCAGGCGACTGCCGCCAAAAACGCCGTGGGCGATACCATTTCGCAAACGCTGGGCGCCGGCGCACTGAACTATGCCGAGCAACTGGCGCAGCAGGCCAGCTCCGGACAGGGACTGGACGTAAACCCGCAACAATTGCGCGATGGCCTGGTCAGCAGCGTGCCCGAACTCAACCAGCTGCAAACCCAGTATCAAAACGCGATGGCGTCACAGCAATCTGCGCTGAGCAGCATTGAAGACCTGTTTGTTGCTGGCCCCCTTGCCGCAGTACAGATCTTTGGCACAGGCACCGGCCAGGCAGATAGCGCGCCCATGGTCGTCGCCGCCCGGCAGCGCATGAACAACCGCATCGCCCAGCTGGCCGGCGTCGATCTCAGTACCGTACCTGAGGTGGATGCCAGCGGCAATGTGCTGCCATTGGTAGAGCGCATTGCGTTGGGCATGCTGGCTACCCAGGGTGCGACCAATCTTGCTGCCGCTGCGAATCCGGGCTCGGCGGCGGCAGGTTACCAGGCGCGTATTGATGCCGCCGTTGGACGGGAATTCGGGATCACGCCAACCCAGGCACTGAATGATCCCAACGCCGCGATCGGCACCGCGGTAGACCTGATCCCTACCGATCGCGGCAGCGCCATCGATCTTGCCGAGCAGATGGCTGTGGCCCGGGTCCGACTGGACGGTGCGCTGCAGGATGCCGCCATGCAGGAAGCGGCTGCGCAAGACCCAACCGGCACGCTGGTGGAAGTGAATAACATTGAGGTGGCTGCCGAACAGGCCTTCGCCGACACCTATGGTCAGACGCCGGAAGAGATGCTGATCAGCTACATCAATGGCCAGGCAGATGCCGCCCGCGCCGCAGATACTCCCGAAGAGATGCTGGAACTCTACCTGCAGAACAATATGCCTCAGGCGGCGATGGCTCGTGATGTCATTACCGGCATGCAGGAAGGTCGCTCGCCGGAAGAACTGCTGGCCATGGTGGCGAGTGGTTCCACCGGCGGTCGCAACAGCCCATTGTCCATCAACAACACAGGCGATGCCGCGACGGCAGGCCGAACAGGACTGGCCATGCAGGATGCGGCCATTACCCAGGCCGAAGTGGCGGACCGAACCGGCACCCTGCGCGCGGTCAATGACGTGCGTGGCGCCGTGGATGCAGAGTTCGCAGCTGTGTTCGGGGGCAGCCCGGAGGAGCTGGCACTCAATGCCCTGGAAGATCCGGAAGCGGCGGCAGGCCAGTTGCTGGCACTGGGTGAAGACCTGTTCTCCAATCCGGAAGGTGCCACCCTGGAGGCCGTTAACATAGTCGGCACTGGTGCCGTCAGCGCCGCCAACAGTGCCCTCAGCACGGCGCGCAATCAGCTGGAAGTCCTGGCCGGACCGCTGGGCGGTGTCGGTGAGGCCATGACCACCATCGCTGACTGGGGCGGCGATATCGTCGGCGGCGCCATCGACTTTGCCGGCGACCTGTTCGGGTTTGGCGGAGGCGGTCCCTCCGACGCAGAAATCGCGGCAGCGCAGGCCTTCGTCGCACAGCAGGCCCAGGTTGCGGCCATGGAACAACAACAGGCCGAAGACCAGGCCATCATGGCCTACCTGCAGCAGGCACAGGCAGTGGCGGAATCCAAATATCGCCTGGCTGTGGGCGTGGAGAAGGCCAAGGATCAGGTCAGCCAGTACGTGCTCAACGCCAAGGTGGAATCAAATCGTCAGCAGGAATATGAAGTAACCCGACAGGCCAGTAACGAAGTGATACGCGAGTACGTACAGAACAACCTGGAGCAGGAGGCCGGTGCCGCCCAGCGTCAGGTGCAAGCACTGTCCGGCGGACCGGAAGAACTGGCCGCACGCGCCGACGCCTGGAGGGCGGGAACATGAACAGGTTAATTTGCCCGGCCGCTGGCCTTGTATTACTGATGGCCGCCATACCGGCATTCGCCCAGTCCCAGCCTCAGGCCCAGACGCAGGAGCAGTCGCCCGGCGTGCAGGTCATCGGCCCACAACCCACCGTGGAAAGTTATAACGCCCCCGTGCTGCCGGCAGGTTCCGCAGAGGGCATGATCGACTTCCCTTCGCTGATCAGTGCCCCCGGCGCCGACGACGGCATCCAGATCATACCGGCTTTCGACGCCATGACCATCGAGCTGCTGGACACCGGGGACGAGCGCAATGACGGCGAATTCGTAGACTTTGTCGGCCGCAGTCGGGTAGACGGAACCGAGCGTGACGCCCTGTACATCGCCATTCGTGATGCGCTGTCAGTCTACCGGGGGTTGCCACTGACCCTGGGCGATGTCCGCTTCATTCAGCGGGACATTACTGATGCCTACCGCGCCAATGGTTATCCGCTGCTTTCAGTTATCGTGCCGCCCCAGGAAATTGCCGATAACCGCCTGCTTGTGCAGGTCAATGAGTTCCGCCTGGCCGATGTTCGCATCAGTTTCGGACGCGGTGATGGCAGCTACCGTGCAGACGACCCATGGTGGACTGATCCCGACAGTATCAACGCGCGCTTTCAGCCGATTCTTGAAGAACCGATCCTGCGCCAACAGTCACTGGATGACGCGGTGGAACAACTGAACCGCAGCCCATTCCGCAGCGCCCGCGTGGTGTTTGAGCCGGGGGCACAACTGGGACAGAGTGTTGCCAATGTCCAGATTGACGAGCAGCGCCCATGGGGCATTCAGGCGGGCTACAACAACCACGCCACCGAAAGTTCCGGCACCGACCGTTACTCGCTCAGCGGCAATCTTGGCAATGTCCTGGGCGAGAACAACCAGTTGTCACTGAACGCCACCGTCGGCAATCGTATTGATGAATTCAGCAACTATTCCGCCGTGCTGACCATGCCTAATCGCTGGGGTCACACGCTCACGCTCAATGCCAATTACTCGGATACTTCATCCAGCACCATTCCCGGCATTGATTCGGCCAGCACTTCTCTGCAGCTCACCACCGACTATCGGCTACCGTTGCGCAGCGGTGACAGCTGGGAGTTGCTGGGCAACGTGGCACTGTCTCTCAAGCAATTCGAACGGGCGAGCCTGTTTGGTGGTACCGAGGTGGGGGGCGCCGCCTACGATGGTGTCCAGTTGTCCACCGGGCTGACACTGAATCTGCAGCGCGACCTGAGTTCCAACCAGATTACCGCTACCGTGTTCAACAGCCTGGCGGGCCTGACAGACCTCAATGATACAGAGAACTTCCGGCGCTTTTACAACAGTGTCTCTGGAGAGCCGGAATACTCACACCTGAGTCTGAGTTTTGCCCACATGCAGCAACTGGCCATTTTCGGCGAACGCTGGCAGAACTGGCGCACCGAAACCCAGTTCTCCGCGCAATACGCCGCCACCGAACTGGCCGGCAGTGACAATTTCGCGCTGGGCGGACCGGGCATTTTGCGCGCCTACCAGTCCAGCGAGGGCGCCGGCGACCGAGGCTGGTTCGTCAATCAGACCCTGCATCTGCCGCCCCAGAACCGGCCAATACTGTATGGCCTGGTCCAGAACATCCAGTGGTCAACATTTGTGGAGACCGGCACTGCCTACTACGACAACGGCGGCAGCGAGTCCCTATGGGATGCGGGCCTGGGCTTCAGTCTGCAAATGATGGGCAACTCGCGCTGCAGCTTCACCCTGGCTGTCGCAGGTAAAGACACACTGCAGACGGCATCGGGAAACACCCGCTTTTTTGCTGGCTGCAATTACTCGTACTAGGGCGTGAAAGCCAATTACCAGCGAGCAAACAGCACTTCAGCTTGCCGGGGCTTCGTTGGTTTTTACCGCTTGTTCACGTGCATGGCACCATCCACCTCATGCAGCATGTCATGGTCATCCTGCACAAAATCGCGAGGCTCTGTAGCGATGATACACCGTGTGCCCATGGGCTGGCCGCTCATCGTGCGTAATGGATAGCCTGGCCACATAATGAGATATCGCGGTCAGGAACTCGACGCCCCGGCGGCAACTTCATGCTACCATTGCCTGCCTCCGAACAGTGGTCAAGGTCTGGTTGAAGCCATACCCTGACCCGCACAACAGGCTCCCGGGTAAAAAGATGGCAAGCAAAAACACCAGCACTGACCAGCATCTGCGCCAGGCACGCAATGTGGTGCTGGTCGCGTTACTGGTGGGATTCTCCGGCGCCCTGCTGGGCGTGATCTTTGGCATCCTGTCGGGCTCTGTCACCGGACCTGAAGCCTGGCTTATTGCTGTGCTGGGCGTAGTAACGGGCAGCCTGATTTTGCTGGAGCTGGTGAAACCGGCGATGGCGACCAGTGTCGTCACCGGGGTGCTAACCGTCTATTTTGCCGTTCACCTCAATGCCGGCGCCATCATTGTCTACCAGGCAACCGGCGAGATGCTGCGGACGCTGCCCTATCTGATCTGGTTCTTCCCACTGATGGTGTTTCACCAGTTCACCAATTTTGGTTTTCATAAACGCAAGATCGGCATTCTGGTCAGCCTGAGCCCGATCCCGATGTCCGCGTTTGTGCTTGCCCATCCGACTCATGCCGTGGCCATCCCAACGCTGGACGCGGTAGTGACATTGCTGTTCAGTTTTTTCATCTTTGTGCTGTGTTTCGGCTTTTTTACCCGTCATCGTGACCAGGAGGTGCAGCGCGCCGCCAGGGCGGAAGAGGCAGATCGCAGCGCGGCCCTGCTACGGGTGAGCGAAGAGCGCTTCAGGCTGCTGGGCCTGGCCACCAATGACCTGATCTGGGACGCCGACCTGACCACCGGCAAGGTCTGGTGGAGCGACTCACTGCTCACCACCTTCGGTTATGACCCTGAAGGCCCCGGCACTGACTGGGAGTCATGTCGAAGCTGGGTACACGCCGATAATCGCGAACGGGTGATCAGTAGCCTGAATCGGGTGATCGAAAACGGCGAGCACGACTGGACCTGTGAATACCGCTTCGTATGCGCGGACGGTCGCACGCTGGAGGTAGTATCCCGTGGTATCGTCCTCAATGATGACGCTGGAAAACCTATCCGGGTGATTGGCAATACAACAGATGTCACGGAGCTGCGGGCACTGGAGCAGAAGTTACGCCAGTCGCAGAAAATGGAGGCCGTGGGTCAGCTGACCGGCGGTATTGCCCACGATTTTAATAATCTTTTGACTGTCATCCTGGGCAGTGCCGATGCACTTGTCGATATGCACACCAACAACCCGCTTGCGCGCGAGCTGGCAACCAACACCATGCAGGCCGCGGAGCGAGGTGCAACCCTGACCGCACGTCTGTTGTCCTTTGCGCGGCTGCAGGCGCTGACGCCCGAGCACCTCAGCCCGAGGGACCTGCTCAATGGCATCGGCGGCCTGATCCGGCGCACCATTGATGAGGATATCGAGATAGATACCAGGGTCGCGTCCGACGTGCTGCCCATCGAAGTGGATCGGGGCCAGCTGGAAAACGCCGTGCTGAACCTGGTGATCAACGCCCGCGACGCCATGCCTGAGGGCGGGCGACTGACCATTGAGGCTGCCAACGTCACATTCACGGACGATGACCAGCTTCATGCCGACGGCGACGGCATGAAGCCGGGTCAATACGTGGTTATTGCTGTGACCGACAATGGCTGCGGCATGTCGCCTGACACGCTGGAGCGGGCGTTTGAGCCGTTTTTCACCAGCAAGGAGGCCGGCAAAGGCTCAGGACTTGGCCTGTCCATGGTCTGGGGATTCATGCAACAGTCCAATGGTCATGCCCAGATCTACTCGGAACCTGGCGAGGGCACCACGGTCAGGCTCTACTTCCCGGCGGCGGAGAAACTGTCTGTGCCCGCGACCACCCCGGTCACGTCAAGTGCACTGGTGGGCGGTCACGAGAACATACTCCTGGTCGAGGACAACGAACACGTGCGCGAGCATGTTGCAGCGCAACTTGGCAGCCTCGGCTACCAGATCAAGGAAGCGGCGTCTGCCACTGAAGCACTTGCCATCATGGACACTGGCTGGCCAATTGACCTGCTGTTTACCGACGTGGTGATGCCCGGCGGCATGAATGGCAAGCAGCTTGCCGATGCTGCCCGCCAGCGCCAGCCAGCGCTCAGGGTACTGTTCACGTCAGGCTACACCGAAGATGCGATTGTGCATCAGGGCCGGCTTGACCCTGGCGTGGTTCTGCTGGGCAAACCCTACCGCCGCGCCGAGCTTGTCGCCAAAGTGCGGCAGGTGCTGGACGAGGAGCTGTCAGCCTGACGGCAATGCCTGAATTCTGCGCAGCGCGCTCAACTCAGGGAAACCGGCTTCTCCAGCTCCAGCAACTGATCGGATATCTCGGAGACTTTTTCGGTGATCAGGGTCTCGGCATCATAGAGGCCCCGATTGTAGAAAAAGCCACCCATTTCCCGGGCAAAGAAATCGACCAGGAACTCAGCATCAAAGCCGCCGATGTCCTGATTCAGCTCATCGCGAAAGTACACCTTGACCTTCTGGGCCATCAGCTCTTTTTCCTGGCGGGTAAATTCTATCTTGTCCATCGTGGAGTCCTTGAAATCATTAGGCATTCTTATAATTTTGCAGTCGCGTCGGTGGCGAGGATCACCCCGCCCTGCTCTCTTTCCGGTACTGATTGGGCGTAATCCCCGTGTCTTTTTTGAAAGCAGTATAGAACGAAGACTTGGCATTAAAACCAACGTCCATCGCGATATCCAGCACCGTATTGTCAGTGTTTTGTAGTTGTTCTTTGGCGGCATTGACCCGGTAGCGATTCACGTAATCAAAGAAGTTCACTCCCAAGGTTTCGTTCAAGGTTTGCGATATGTGGTACGCCGACCGCGAAATATGCTTTGCAAGCCTGGGCAAGGAAAGAGAAGCCTCCAGAAAGAGGCGGTCGTGTTCCATGGCATGGTTCAGTTTGCTGACAATACTGTCGGTCAATTGTTCGTTTAAAGCAGAGCGCTGATATTTATTGTCGGTAATCGATTTGAGTACCTCTTGTGTCCCATGATTACTTTGATACAGCTCTTCAAAGCCTGGTTTTTGACGCAATCCCCATATGGCAACGCTCCAGATCATGATCAGCACCACCAGATTGCTGATCACAGCCTCTGTTGGCACAGAGGCAACCAGGTTGTCGTACAGGAGGGTGCCCGCGGTAAACAGCCAGACACCGCCTACCGCGAGTAACAGCCACAGGATCCAGCGCCCTTCCTGCGCCTCGGTGCTGGCGAACAATTCTCGCAATTGAGCGCGATAGTCATGCAGGCGACGGAATACGGCATGCACATAGAACCCTGCCTGCAGGACCCAGCCCAATACCATCAAGAAGGTGATAATCACCAGGCCATAAACAATAAAACGCACCAGACCCGATGTGGCTGTCAGCGCAGTGTCGTCCCCTTCTACCAGGATCGCATGGCGTAACTCGCCGGGCAGCAATAATGCAGAAATAACGATGACCAGCCCGATGCCACTCAGCACAAAGTGTTTAAGATGGGCACGCCCCGGACGCCACCTTGTACTGCTGGTGATCCCTTGTACATAAAACCAGAAGCAAGGCGGGATGAGGTATAGCGCGGGTAACGCAAGCAGCAGAAACAACACTTGCAGACCGGGTGCGAGCGCTTTGACTACCGGTTGACCAATCAACACGGCAATTGCCGCCAGGCAGCCTGCCAACGGCAAATACACCGGCTGTTTCGTCGATCGCAACAGCAGCAAATGAATGCTAAACCCGATGATAGCCAGGGAAATACACGTCAAAAAGTAAGCAACAGCGCTAACAGACACGGCGACCTTCCACTTAAAAAATGGGTACGAGCCCTTGGATCCGGACGACGATTTCCACGGCCTGGCGCAACATGTGAAGCATCTTAACCAATCAGCAAAGTAGGAACAAACAGATGACTTTCACCAGTACCCATAAATTCGACAATCCAGCTGCTACCACAACACATAATTGGCCACTGGTAAGCACGTTATTTGTGTTATTTGCCATCCCCGGGATTCCGGCCATTTTTATTGTACTGGGCGTATTAGCGGGGCCAACGGACTCCCCGCTTCTAGTGTCCCTTGTCAATGCACGCTACTTTGAATCGCCACTGGCAGTATTGATTCACGGCGCCAGTGGTATCGCCCTGTTTCTGACGATCCCATTGCAGTTCTCGTCGGCATTTCGGCTTAAACATACCCAATGGCATCGCGTCAGCGGACGAATTGCACTACTCAGCGCCTACATCCTGGCCGCTTCAGCGGTGTGGATGCACCACTTTTTGACACCTGAAGAGCTTGGTACGCGCTACATTGGCCTGATTATCGTGAGCCTGGGTATGGTCACAGCCTTCACGCTGGCGTTTTATCATGTGCTCAATGGCCAAATCGCAGCGCATAGACGATGGATGGTCAGGGCCATTGCGATCACCCTGGCAGTGGTCACACCCTTGTTTGTCGAAGTCCTTGCCGTATTCACGCTGGGACAGGTTGAAACATTCAGGCCATTCCTGGCGCAACTGCTTCATGACTACGACAGACTCATTGGCTTGGTTATCAATCTTGTTATCGCCGAGTGGTTGATACGAAGCAAGCCATAGCCAGCGATGGATCATCGGCTGTCGGTGTGCTACCGCACTGTACATCGCGCTGCCCGGCGGCAATATCGGTGTTTTCCGGGGATTGCTCAATGTCGCCGAAAATCAACACCAGCTCGCAACCGTTATCGGCCATGAGATTGCCCACGTCACCGCCAGGCACTCCGCGGCCCGTGTTTCCACTCAGCTGGCAACACAGATGGGCGTGTCGGTTCTCGCCCAGACCACGGGCATGGACCCGGGACTGATTGGCATGGGGGCGAGAGCTTGCCTGCCGGCCCTGATACTTTTGTCACTCGCGACCTGGCGCTGTTAACTCTTGGGTATCGTTTCAGGACGTATGAACGGAAACAAATGCGCCACGTAATCGGCTTTGCCAAGTTCAACCTTCTCGCTGCGCAGTATCGAATAGGCTGTCATCAGGTGAAAGTAGAACTGGGACAGTGACCAGTCGCGCGCATACTGCTCCGCGGTCAGATCCAGAATCATGCCGTTGGGCAGTTCGTGCACGAGTGGTTTTTCTGCATTTACATCCAGCGCGTCGAGGGCCAGGCCATTCAGCAACGCCATGGTTTCGTCAATTCTGGCCTGAGCCTCCGCCAGCGTTCCAGGTTGTTCGCCAGCGTTACGCCCTTCTTCCAGTAACACGCCGATAGCTGCCGGGAAGGCCTCACCCTTAAGCCGACAAATCGCCTCCTGCGCCTGAACGCAGGCAAACCGAATCTGGGTCGAGAGCGGAAACATATCCGGTGCCAGTCGCGCCGACAGCAACGCTTCCGCTTCTGCGGCTGACAATTGTGTCTGCGCTTTTTTCAGCCAGCCCGACAGCGAGCCAAGCATTTGTGTGTAGGTTGGCACGAGCAGTGAGGTGAGTGACATAATTTTCCTTTGATTATTCCCTATTTGTGTACAACATATCAGTATTGCATCATCTGGACTTCCCCAGCCGGAACTCCTATGCTTCAGCCACGCATTCTATAAAAAAAGAGAGCCGGTATGCCTGCACAACCGATACTTCGCTTGCTGTTCGTCGCATTGCTGACGCTTTGTCTGCCCTTCGCAGCGCTCGCTCAGAATCCGCCGACAGAACATACCATCACCTCAGACGGACATCCACTGGCCCTCTGGGAAAAGTCCGTCGAAGACCCCAAAGGTCACATACTTCTGCACCATGGTCGCACCTGGAGCGCCCTGCCTGATTTTGATCTGCAGGTTCCCGGCGAAGATCTGTCGCTGATGGAAGGTTTTAATGCCCTTGGCTACAGTGTCTGGGCGCTGGACGCACGGGGTTATGGCGGCACGCCACGCGATGCCAGTGACTGGCATACACCCGACAAGGCAGCCAAAGACCTCGCCGTGGTACTGGACTGGTTACAGGCGCGCACCGGACAACAGATCAACGTGTGGGGCTGGTCATATGGCTCCATGGTGGCGCAGCTGACGGCCCAGCGTTTTCCTCAGGCGATTCGCAGTGTCACGTTGTTTGGTTACCCAACTGACCCGGATGCAGAAGTGCCGGTTGCCTCTGGTGAAAGTGAACCTGAGCGTCGGACCAATACCGCAGAAGCGGCGGCCTCTGACTTTATTGTGCCTGGCTCAATCAGCGAGGCTGCCATCGCCGCCTATGTTGATGCGGCACTGGCTGCTGACCCGGTCAGGGCTGACTGGAATCAGCTGCATCAGTGGAATGCGCTGGATGGTGAAGCACTGGATGTGCCTGTGCTGCTGTTACAGGCCGAGTTCGACCCACTGGCAAACACCGATGCACATGCCCGCTTCTTTGTGAAAATCGCCAACCCCAATAAGCAGTGGGTCGTGCTGGCCGGCGGTGATCATGCCGCGCTGCTGGAAACGCCTCGAGCACGATTGATCAAGGCATCGGTGGATTTTATCGAGTGGCTGAATCAGTAAACACTACGATGAGTTCTCTTGAATGGGTTTATCAGGGATTTTATGTATACCGTAGCCCAAAATACGTTCAGACCCACAGTGCCTACAATTCATGGGTAACTCGGCCGCTCAACGCCCGTATTAACGCGCCAGCGGAGCTGGTCGCGGGCAATTGATGGTTATGCGGCCCTTCACGGTCACCGGAATGTAGGCAGGTGCAGATTCCAGCGCAGCGCACCCAGTCGCAACGCCACTACTACTATCACTCCTCCTACGAAGGCCACGGGCTGAGGCAATCCTGATGCCTGCATCAGCAGATAAGCAGCTACGCCCGCGATGGCCGCCGACGCATAGATTTCTCGCTGCATGATCAGCGGCACTCTTGCCGTCACGATATCCCGCAACACCCCGCCAGTAACGCCGGTCATGGTGCCCATCAATATGACGATAAGCGCCGGCGCCTGTGCCGCCTCAGCATAGCTGGCACCCAGCAGGGCAAACAAGGCCAGTCCACAAGCATCCGCTACACGCAACGCAAACATGGGCGCCGCTCGATGGCGCACATAGACGATGGTCGCCAATGCCGCCACGATGATGACAACAAGATAGGTGGTATCAGTGAGCCAGAAAATAGGGTGGCGATCGAGCAATAGGTCTCTCAGTGTTCCGCCACCGATAGCCGTCATCGCCGCCACCACGATCACGCCCAGCACATCCAGTTCACGGTCACGCGCCGCCAATACGCCACTGATCGCGAAAACGGCTACGCCAACAAGATCGAGAATGTACAACAACATTAAAAGCGCCTCATACGGTAGCTGGCGATGACAGTGGCTCAAACTTTCGCCATATCCTTATAGTAGCACTATCGATAACTGTCGGTAGCTGGTGAGTTCCTATAGACTCAATAACAAACAAGAACCTGGAATCAGGAGAACACCGTGCCCCAACACCACCAAGCCCGACTGTTAATCAACAAAACCGAGCTGTCGCAGATGCACATCGAGGCGCTGTCACCGCCAGCTGCACCCGCGCCGGGTGAAGTACTGCTGGCTCCAGACCTGTTTTCGCTGACCACCAATAATGTCACCTATGCCGCCTACGGTGAGGCCATGCGTTACTGGGACTTCTTCCCTACCGACGATGCCGCCTGGGGACAGGTGCCGGTGTGGGGTTTTGCCAATGTGGTGGCCTCGGCGGTTGAGGGTATCAGTGAGGGTGAGCGCTTCTACGGGTATTTTCCGCCGGCGAGTGTGTTGCGTGTGCAGGCCGCAAATGTGGGCAAGCGCGGTTTTCGCGACAGTACAGCGCATCGTCAGGCCCTGCCGGCGGCCTACAATCAGTACCTGCGCTGCCAGGTTGATCCGCTGTACAGCGCAGACAGCGAGGCATTTCAGGTGATCTACCGGCCGCTGTTTATCACCTCATTTACGCTGGCTGACTTTCTCGCCGACAACAACTGGTTTGGCGCCGAGCGGGTGGTGATCTCCAGCGCATCCAGCAAGACCGCTTATGGGTCGGGTTTTTGTATTGGTGATGCCGTGGAAACCATCGGGCTGACCTCGGCACGTAATCGTGACTTCGTGGCCAGCTCCGGCTGTTACCGGCACACCCTGACCTACTCGGAACTGGACACGCTGGATACTCAGGTGCCCACACTGTATGTGGATTTCTCCGGTGATCGCGAGCTACGCAGTGCCATCCATCATCACTGCCGTGAGCTGAAGTACAGCTGCGTGGTGGGATCGGCGCAGACAGTGGCGATGCCGACAAAACAGACGCTTCCGGGACCTGCGCCGACGTTTTTCTTTGCCCCCGATCAGATTATCAAACGCACGGCCGAGTGGGGTGCGCAGACCTTCGGTGAGCAGCTGGGCAGTGCTTGGTCGGGTTTTGGCGCTCACGTTAATGATCCACAACGTGAGTTGCTCAGGATCGTTGAGGGCCACGGCCTTGACGCGGCGCAGCAGGTCTTTGCGCAGTTGCTGGCGGGTGGTGTGACGCCGCAGGAAGGACATGTGATACGCCTGTAGCGCAAAATTGGAGCGCACGTAACTGGACAATCTCCTGGTTCGCAGATACCTTTCGTGCTCTTCGTATACAGGAAGTTGCTTATGAAATTGCTGCGCAGCCTTCGCGTTGTGATGGCCGCGATCCTGCTGAGCCTCAACTCGATCATTCACGTCACGCCACTGTTGCTGGTGGCGCTGATCAAAGCCGTCATTCGTGTGCGGCCTGTACAGTCGGTATGTGACCGGGTGCTGATGGCCATTGCCGCGAGCTGGATAGCCGTTAACAGCTGGATGTTCGATCACCTCACCGACACAGAGATTGTGGTAACCGGCTTGCCCGACGCCATGCCCGAAGGCCATTTTCTGCTGCTCTGCAATCACCAGTCCTGGGTGGATATTCCCGTCCTTCAGAAACTGTTCAACCGGCGCCTGCCCATGTTGCGCTTTTTCCTGAAAAGCCAGTTGATCTGGGTGCCGGTGCTGGGACTGGCCTGGTGGGCTTTGGACTTTCCGTTCATGAAACGTTATTCACGCCAGCAGATTGAAAAGCGTCCGGATCTGGCCGGCAAGGACGTTGCTGCAACACGACAGGCCTGTGAGAAATTCCGCCGCATACCGGTGTCCATCGTCAATTTTGCCGAGGGCACGCGTTTTCGCACCGGCAAACATGCACAACAACAATCGCCGTTTCGGCATCTGCTCAAACCCAAAGCTGGCGGTACTGCGCTGGTGCTCGATGCCATGAGTGAATCGCTGGATACCCTGGTGGATGTCACCATCACCTATCCCGACGGCGTTGGTGAACTCGGCGATCTGTTTGCCAACCGCATCGGGCGTATCGTGGTAGACATTCAGACCCTGCCCATACCGGCCGAGCTGCGCGGCGGCGACTATCAAAACGATGAGGCGCATCGATTGCGCGTGCAAATGTGGGTCAATGAGCGCTGGCAGACCAAGGACAACACCATCGATCGTTTGCTGGACGGGGGTTAAGAGCCAGGGGTTAAGGGCCAGGGGTTAAGGGCCAGGGGTTAAGGGCCAGGGGTTCTAAGATAGAAACGCTGAGTTTTTGGCGATCACCCTAACTAGTTGGGGTATTTCACCATGCCCTCTTTAGCCTCCCCGAAGAAATAGCTTAAAAAACAGATGATTACTTAGTGGTATGGTTTTTGCTAATTTCTCAGACAAGTACAAATCAACAATCATCACATCAGAATTTTCGGAAGAACGCATGCGCACCATCGGCAATATCATCTGGTTACTCTGCGGGGGTCTGGTCATGGGGCTGTTATGTTCTTATTTCGTCAATCAGAGATCAGTATGAAAAACTCTAAAGATACAACGTTAACTCTAGCGACTTTTTTTATACTGGTTGTAGCTTTTTATTTTTTAGGGTACTGGTTAATTTATCGAATGGGCCAAGCGACACCATTAATGTTGTCAGTTGGCGCGGCTACATTGCTTACTTGCCTTTTGAGAAAGCGAAAATTATCGAGCCTGGGTTGGCAATGGGGCAAGTGGAAGCATCAGCGAACAAGCTATCTTTTGCCACTTATTATTGCGCTTATTTCCTATCTGATTATATGGGCGTGTGGTTTCGGTGAATTTTATAATGCTGAGTTTCTGTCCAATCAAAAAGAAAGCTATAACTTAAGTCATTGGAATGATATCTCTATACTTCTTTTTCATTTCGGATTGATTGCGACTGTTAGTTTTTTTGTCTCATTACCGTCTATTTTGGGCGAAGAGATTGGTTGGCGAGGCTTTCTGGTACCCGAGCTTGCTAAAACGATGTCTTTTACTGGTGTTGGACTGGTAAGTGGATTTGTTTGGGCATTATTTCACTGGCCTCTAATTATTTTAGGGCTATATGGCAATGACGTAACACCCTTATATTATCAGCTGTTTGTGTTCTCAGTTTTTATAACTGCGACAGGGATAATTATGGCTTACTTTCGTATCAAAACTAATAGCCTTTGGCCTGCGGTTATTTATCATGCCAGTTCGAATATATTTATCCAAAAATTATTCACACCTATTACAGTAACAAACACAAACTCTGCTTGGTATATTGATGAGTTTGGAGCTGTCATAGCCATTGTAGCAACTTGTGTGGCTCTAAATTTTTTAAGAAAAGGTAATGCTGAATTCAAGTTTGTCAGAACATAACAAGCGCCTCAACTAAGGGCGCAAAAAGCTTGGCTTGCGGCGCTTCGTTCCTAATGTTAGCCAAGCCTTTTTCGCCTGTTAGACTGGCGTTGTCGATGGCGATTTCTGCCGCAGACGCTGTGGCGACTGCGGAGATAGGGACAATGTGTTGCAGGAAAAATCGGAGAGTGGTCAGGGTGTGCTCCTTCATTTCTCAGAATATGAATTTGGCAAAAATATACATCATCGGCAGCCTTCTGACTCACGGCTTCAGCGCATCTCGTTCACAACTTGATTGCGCCAGTTGATGACACCAAGCGTTCTTTCTTCCGCTCCCACAATACGTTGATGAGATTGGCTGCGATGATCAATCCAGCGCCCATAGCCAGGTATCCGTCTATATGTTCACCGTAAAACGCATAACCCACCAGCGCGATGAGCGGCAGACGCAGGAAATCCATTGGGACCACCAACATGGCATCCGCCAGCGACAGGGCACGCACCATGCAATAGTGCGCCGTGAGCCCGCTAACGCCTACCAGGATCAACCATGGCCAGTGTGTCGCAGTTGGCGTCGTCCAGGCAAAAGCCGCCGGTAGTAACCCCATCGGGAGTTGGATCAACGTCATGTAGAACAGGATGCACAAGGAGCTATCCTGGCCGGAAAGCTTCTTTGTCAGTACATGCGACAGGCCATAAGCCACCGCACCGCCAAGCATGGCAAGCGCGGCCGGATGAACAACGGCCAGGCCCGGCCGAAGAATAATCAGCACACCCAAAATACCCAGCACAATAGCGAGTAGTCTTACCGCACTCAGGCGCTCAGCTAGTAAGATTGCAGCAAACAACGCCGTCCATATGGGCACGGTGAACTCGATCGCAAAGACCGCCACCAGCGGAATAAACGCTATGGCATAGAACCAGCCGAACTGACCACAAAAGTGAGCCAGATTTCTCAGGATGTGAACATTAAGGTTGCGCAGAGAAATCTGCTGCCATCCCGTCTGACTTAGTATGACAGCGATAACCAGAAAGCCGATCAGACTGCGAATCGCCAGAATCTGGAAGGTGCCAAGATCTGCGGAAAGCTCACGTGCCGCAACCGCCATTGCTACAAACGAAATTAACGTACCACCCATCCAGGCAGCGGAAGACAGGACGGGATGAGCCACTATCTAGCGCCGGCGAGATCAATGACGCTGGATACCTGTGCCTTCTTCGGCCAGCCTGAGAGCGTTCGAAACATCTGTGTACAGGTTGGGACGAGTAGCGTCGTTAGAGACATGGACTTCCTTCCTTGTAATTTGATGACGTCTGTTGACGCCGCCTTATTGGGCAGCGCGATCACGAAGATTCTTCAACCATGACGAGCTTGGTGCGGCCGGATGCGCCGGCTTTGATTGTCACGGCTGACTTTCTGCATTGAAACTTCTGCGCCACAAGACCCACCAGTTCCGTATTGGCTTTACCATCCACAGGCGGCGCCTTCAGTGTAGCGACCCACGTACCATCGGCTGCCTGGGCAAGCTCTGACACGCGGGATCGCGGTTTCACTTTTACCTGTAGGGTTGTCGCATGCCGGCTCAATTGAGTTTACTGGAGACAAGCCGGTTCAAACTTACGCCTGATTCAGCAGCTTCAATGGCAAGCATGCGATGTGTCTCTGGCGGAACGCGAACCATGAACTTACCGCTATAGTTTTTCGATGATAGTGGTTCGGGAATTTCCTCCCCGTTTTCACTCATGTCACTAACGCATTCACGGACCAATTGCCGAATGCCTTTGAGTGCTTTCTCGGGATTCTCTGCAAGCCAGCTAAGGCTGGGGAACTCAATACACAGCCCTACATGTTCCTGATCTTCTTCAGACCAGGTAACCCGGTAAGTATAACGATCAATATCTTTTGCCACTTTGCACCTCTAACCGTTCAACTGCCTGAAGCACCTGCTTCACCTGGTAGGTCTTGGATTTACCCTTGGCGTTCTGGATATTGACCCGGGGATCTCCTTTCCATGGGGTTCGATAGACTCGGTGACTCGAGCCAGATTGTCTGGGTTCTCCGAAGTAGGCGTCACAGACTTTGCACAAGTCGTTGAATTTAATGCCTGAGGGATTCACCCGCATCTGGCTGAGAATATCTTGAACTTTCGCCATATTCTGATGGTATCACTATTGATACCGTCGTCAAGTGGGTCTGGAATGTCGTTTAGAGCTTAGAAGCACGTAACATTAGTATAGTGCTCCAGCCCGATTCCCACCCACTTCTGCTCACTCGTCTACGTCTTCCGCACTAACCACCCGAAACTGCATCGGCTCAGTCCCCGGCACCAACACCATCTCCACATCAAAATAGACAGTGTCGTCGGGGAAAACAAAATAGCTCAGGCGCGGGATCTGCAGGACCAGGTTTTGCACATCGTATAGGGCGGCCGGTTCACGGCTGAACTCATCGACGATGGAGACCAGCTCCAGGGTCAGGTCATGCTTGTCGATGACGCGGAAACTGACCTGGTAGGTCTGGCCATCCACTTCCACAGACGAAATGAACAATTGGCCATAACGGAAATCCACCGCATCGGCGCTTTGCAGAGAGTGTACACCGCCGGTTCTGGCCGGGCTTTTCACCAGCCAGGTGCCCATGCCTGCGTATTGCGCGGTGCCAAAGGAATTCAGCCAGAAGCTGCCAGTCATACCGAATATGCCGGAGGTGCCATTCTGCTGGCGGACATCCATCGTGACTGTCTTTGCGCCGGGTTCAGGCACATCGGCCACCATGCCCTGAGCATAGCGGGTCTGGCCGTCAATATGGTCGCTGGCCAGTGTCTCGCCAATCAGATCCAGCAAGCTGCCGGTGACGCCATGCAGGTCCTTGTGGCCCCCAAACAGCGCGTACTCAGGATAGTCCAGTCCGGAGGCATAGATGTGATTGAGCATCAGCGTTTTGACCTCTTCGGAGTTGGCAATGGAATACCCGGCAAAGCGCCCGCCGGTTCTGGTTTCAGCCACCACCTGAGAGAACGAAATCCCCTGGCTGGCCGACAGCGGTATCCAGTGTTTGCCGGTATTGGGATCAAGCACCACCGGGCGCGGCGACGGGTCGCTGGAAGTGATCAACGCCAGGGGCTCACGCTCCGGAATAGCCGGATACACCGCCGGCGCACCCTCGGCCCCGGACTGGACGACGTCAACATGGATGTCATCCGCGTACACATACGCCGTGCGCCCCAGGCTGTCGGTGACAATGGCATGCGGGCCCTTGATGTGCAGGTTGCCGGAGAACAGGTAATCACCCTCATAGTACATCTGCCGGAACAGCACATCGATGCTGTCACCCCGGTTGAGCGGGAACTGACCGTTGTACTGACACTTGAAGCGGCAGGAAACCTGCCGGAACGCGTTGACATGACTGCCCAGATGACGATCGGAGCCCAGAACAAAATGCCCGGCAATGGGCTCGTCACCCTGATTGTGCAAGGTGCCTGACACCTCGATATGGCTGCCAGCACTCACCGTGTCAGGATAGTCCAATACCAGCGAGGCCTTGATGTCTGCCGAACCCGCTTTGGGATTGGTGGTGTTCAACGCACTGAGCACAGCGGGATCACCCTGCCCGTCGGGCGCCACAATGGCCACGAAGTCGCGCTGCACGTGTACATCATTGATTTTCGTGGACTCAGTGTCGGAGAGCTTCAGGCTGATGCTGGAGATTCTGATCACTACCCCTGCAGGTGCGTCGCCGCTGACCTGAAGCGTATTCCAATAGAACTGCGCTGAGGTACCGGGATGTAGCGGGAAGCCATGCGCAGCATCGACCGGGCAGAGTGATTGACCACAGGAGTTGTCGGTCTTCAGTTCCGCATGAGAATCCAAGAGACCGTAATTAAAGCCGTAACCGCCACCACCGTAGCGTTCGACAGATATGCCGGAGTCTGCGGGGTTGGTGATTTCGATGACCAGTGTGGTCTCGCCACCGGAGGCGATGTAGGTGCGGTCCGCTACCAAGTCGGCGGTGATGGGGGTTTGGGCGGTGGCCTGAAGTGGCAGGAACATGAGGAGTAACAGGAGTACGATTCTGACAAGGTTGTGTGGGTGCATGGGTTCCGTCCCTGTGATTTTGTGCTTTGAGCGTAGCATGGCGATGGGTGGAGATAAACAAAAGCGTCATTGGCGCATCCAACGCTTCCTCAGAGTGCTATACGGCACAAAGACGCCTAGGCTCCTAAGCCGATCTATAGATCCATTAGAAAACAATTAAATCGATTTAAGAAATAGGATAGACGGGACGCTCCCCGGTTTCCGATCCCTTGCTTCCGTCTACAATCCAGTTGACCCATATTTTTCCATCAGTGCCTTTTTGCAGTGTGACAAAGTTCCTTGCCCTAATATACTTTTTTGAACCTATAGGCGTTAACATTGATGCCTCAATTGTTCTCTCTTCGTTCAGCGGTTCGTCGTCATCATTTGTAACAGCCTTAATACCCAACCACTGAATTAGACTCGGTGCCGGATGAATAATTCCTGATGAAACTACCTGATGGATCTTGATGAGCTTTTCTCCGCTTCGGTCGTTAACGATACCCAAGCATCCCACGTGAACGTCACCCGAAAGAATTATTGTCCTAGACTCCTTGCTATTCACATTTCTCATCGCTGCATTCTCCAGCAACCGCATTATTAGCCTGCTTCTTTCGCCTTGATGCTCCTTTGCACGCCAATGATCTTTGAGATCATCTGCTAAACTCTCATCCCATGGTGTAACGTCGAAGGCCGTCTCGGTGAACGAAAAATCCCGATAAACGACAGGTACTGCAGACATTACAATCAAATTCCCCGAATCGACAGATTTCAAGCAATGAATTATGTCATCCCAGTGTTGAGGGCTCATCACTTGATTGATTGTTCTTTCACTTCTGTTGTCAAGGGCGAGGATGTTATAATTCCTGAACTTGAGACTAAGTGAGTAATGACCCTCATTCTTTGATAGCAAGGATGAATTTTTACCCGACCTAATTTGAAAGAGCTCGAAGTATTTCTTTGCGTAAACAAATATCTCTGAAAATATCGCAGACTGCTGTAGACCTTCTGGAAAGCTACCCCAGCCATCAAAAATATCATGATCGTCCCACATCATAATACTAGGGGCTGAAGCCAGCATAAACGACATGTTTTCTTCGGACCATCGCTCGGTGTAAAGCTTGCTGTAAAACTGGTCAAGCTGAGAGGAAAGCTGTTTGCTTCCTTTTCGCTTCTTTTGATCTGAGATCTTTAGAGATGACCACTCTTCCAGCGCCTTAACTTTGTCCCAGATCGAGTCAGCATATATCTGGTCACCCCCCATTAACATTAGTGAAAAGGGCTCTTTCAAGTGAAGCTCCGCCATTTCCTCCCAGAGCTTAAACGGATCATCCATTTTAGCGATCAGGTCCGACTTTGAAACACCGTTGCATGATGTGTAGGCAATTCGAGGCTCTTCATCTGTTCCCGGAACATAGAATTGCCATGAACGTCGCCCGCTTTTGTCTGTGTAGAACTCGTCTCCGCAGTTGACACTATATTCAATTAGCTTGCCTTTACTACTATTCGGAATATTGACCTTTTTAGCCGCTCGCCAGAATTTCCCTCCGCCTGGAAGATTCTGAACCTCTGTTGCAAGAATTTCTTTCTCATCAATTTTTACTGTAACCTCCGGCACTCCGCTATCAGTAACAAAACAAACAGTGTATGTATCCTCTGCGTCCAGCCCTAGTACTGGACCAAATATCAATTTCCGCGACATTTTTATTGCTCCATTGTTTTGATAGGCTCATCGACGAAATCGAGTACGGAATCTGTCATATACATCAAGTCAACGATTTTTGCGCCTTAAACTTGATTCGCCATTAGTTCACCGGATGGCCATAGTCAAAGAACATACACCTTCATCTCCTACATGCTTATTAACCTTTCCGTTCTACTGGCCCGTTGCATTCGGGACACTGAACCGGCACAGACCGAACCCTCCTCTTTTCTGCTTCTCCAGGCTCTAGAACAGGAACAACAAAGAATTTCCCACATCGTTTGCAAACAAATTGCGCGTCTTTCATGCGTAAGTCTCCATTGCCTAACTCTATTGAAGTGGCTGTACAAATATCGACCAGAGATATTCCGCTCCCCCCTGCTCAGTCATCTTTTTATTGTGATTTCTTATGCCCACTCCCATTCCAAGAGGCTCCAAGAAGTGAGAATACCCATCATCCTTAATACTTAGAGATTCATTGAAGCTATTTCCCGACCCTTTATCTGAATTGGCGTATCTTATATCTCCACCAAAGCTAGTTGAGCTGGCGATCCAGACAGTGCAAGAAGATTTCTTTGTTCCGTTCCGATAAACAGAGGCAGTAAAAGTGTGCCTATCAATTCTTGTAAAGCGAGAATCAAGCTGTGAATTCCGGGTTTTTAGCTCTTTGAGAGAGTTTTCGAAGTAGTTTGAGAGATACTCAAACGAGAACTCCATAAAGTCGTCTCGTTCTTTATCGGTAAACTCTCGTTTAGCACGCAAGTTGCTGGATCTGGGATTCGCTACAGTTGTTTGCGGTATACCTCCAGTTCTCGCTACTTTTGGCTGCGCTCCTGGAACGCCAAACTTTTTAACAGCTTGCCTGATATCTTCTACGACACATAGGTAAGCATCATGTATATTCGGAAATTTAGATATAGGCTGGCCGTCGGTGGGTGTTGCTCGCAGATGCCCGAACATTGAATTTTTCCAATCACACGGGTGGACTATTACCGGAATCACGATAGTCTTGGCATTTTTGTGGTTTTCAATGGCACGCGAAAGCTCTTTTTCGTAGCAGTAATCAGATGCTAAGAAGCTTGCACTGACCATTAACAACACTATGTCTGCCGTTTCCAAGTTTGAATCTATCTCGTCGTCGATAGAGCTCCCCGCATCAATGCGTCTATCATGCCAAACGGTTATGACATTTTCGCGCTTCAGTATAGCCAAGTGGACCTCAAGTTCATCTCGGTACTTTTCATCAGCATGAGAGTAGGAAAAAAATAGAGAAAGCATTCTTGTATTCCAATAGTTTATTTATTAACCGGGCATATCGCCGTTGACTTCAGTCGTCTGGCGGCTAAAGGTCCTAGCTTTGTTATGGCACTTTAGCCTTTACCCCAACATACTCTAATCATACTAGCTTCACGCAAGCCCCTTGATACTTGGTCGCCTACCCCGTAGCCAACCGAATTTTGGAAAGAACTAAACTTTAATAAAATAGCAGCCTCAACTTCAGGCACGATCAAAAGGAGGCTGCCAACAGCTCAACACTATTTGTTGCTCTTTGCTCCAAACCTGCTGATCCCAGAACCGATATCGCCTTATTTTTTAAGCTATCGTCCCCCTTTATTAGATATGCTCGTTTATAGTAGTCAATCGCTAGTAGCGGATTTCTTTCTAGCTGATCACCCATTGTTTCGTAATAGTCCGCTTGCTCATCCGCACTTTCAAGGAACGCACAGAAATTCATACGGAAATTCTCATCAAAAGTGACATATTCGCTTCTCACGAAGTCTGAGGGTATCTTCGCGCCTGGACTCTTAATAATAACCGTTTCTTTCCCCAAAGCTTGAGCTACGCCTATCTCATAGAATATATTAGCTTGAGTATCCGCTGGAATATCTTCATGTAGAACGCCAACTGCGAGCGGCGTTGAAACGATAAGCTTCCATATCTTTAACAGAAAGTCTCTACCAGTAACTTTGGCTTGGGCGTCAATAACACCATATTCGAAATCAGGGCAGCATTCTTCAATAGCCTGACGAATTTCGCCAACCATATTAGGAACCGGATTCCCTAGCCGAGTCATCAGGAATATCTGCCGTGGCTTACCAACGATAGAATGTGATAACGCCAGACCATCCAAAGGATTGTAAATAATCATTTTTTCTTACGGGCAACGGGTACATTTTTATACGGGCCGCTACTCTTCTTTGAGGATACAATCTTCCCCGCAGACCTATCAATCTTGACATATCTGTCGGTCTTAGGGTTTTTGACTTGTACTATATCTTTTTTCTTTGACATGTCGCGTCACCAATAAAAAATGCACTATCTAACTTACTAATAGAAACTCGTGATGCCTAATAGACATCTTTCATCTAGTCTTGAAGTTCACCAATTTTTTCTAGGGGCGATTTCACTCTCATTACAAACGAACTTATCTCACAGGGTAATTATTCTTTCCACACGAGGATAGTTCTTCCTTCTACGACCACTAACCTATGATCATACATTGTAGCTGTGTACTGTCATTTCGACTTATCCTTTACCTAGTTGCATCTATAGCCCCCGCGTCTAGCCCAACGGCAACCCACGTCTTGTCAGCTAGTTTTACAATTGTGTTTAGCCAATGCCCGGACTCTTTGTAAATTACAAGGACATCTGCATTATTTTGTAAATTCGGTCTATAATCTACTAGTCGTTTGAGAGTCACTCATATTTTACCCAGCCATCCGCTTCGCAACTACGGCAATCTCACCCTCTGATAGCCGGTCGAGAATCCAACCTTTTGCAAACTTTGCTGTCTCCGATCTGGGCAGCTTATTCTTTTCGAGATCTCGAATACGGATACGTGCTGGCATTGCTGCGCCTTCCCCAACAAATATCGCTTCTTGCTGAGCCAGATTAGGCAATGTCTTTGTCATTCCCGAAAGCCCATCGGGAAGGAACCGAGACACATGTTGCTGATCTGCAGCATTCGTCAGTCTCAATACAAGCCATGTGCCGCACTGAGAAATAACAGTACTTTCAACATCTGCAGGCCGTTGGCTGACGAGCATTAGACCAATTCCATACTTCCGACCTTCGCGAGCGATCCGTCGAATCGCAGTTTGTGCAGCGGCATACTCAGCCTCACCTCTATCGGGAACGTACCTATGAGCCTCTTCGCAAACGAGTACTACTGGGTCTCGCTTTCTCTCTTCGGCTGTTTGGTATACCTTATACTGAAATAACAAACGAGCCAACATGGCGGCAAGTGGTCCTGCCACTTCATTTGGAAGACCAGAAATGTCCAGAATGCGAATGTCTTGGTCTATACTACCTTCTCCTTGGATCTGACCAACCAATTGGGCGATGATGCGCTCAAGTGGTGGACTCTCACCACTCCACTCTCGCATCATGAAACGAATTCTTGGGTCACGCCTCAATACTGATAGCTTGTCCAAAATGGATTTGAATTTTGTTGCAAAATCAGAAGCTGTAACGCTTTGAAGCACCCCACCCTGCACTCGCGCTGCCTGCAGGTATACAATATGGTTATAGAACTCATTAAGACTAAAAGGCCTGGGTTTGTCGTGATCGAATTCAATCAACTTGTCGGAAGATACTCCCACCTTAGGTCGCGGTATATCGTGATCTAAGCCGTCAGTAGGGGCGGCCCCACCATATGCGGTCGGAGAAGGATCAACAAGGTCGGCTGCAACCATTCTTGCGTATGTAATTGCCTTATAGACAATGTTGTTCTGAGAAGTCGCCTCCTGTTCGGTTTTACCGATTACTAACGTTCTGAACTCATCAGCCGACATCAGCCAGTAAGGCAAATTTATCGGAACACCTATGGTATCTTCGTTTCCGAGCGGGTCGTATGCTCGATATACGATCGCTCGATCTTTGAAGGCGTGACCATACTCCCCGTGAGGATCAATAACAAGTATCCGTGGGTGACACACTGTGTCAGGCTCGGGAGTATGTTCCAGCATGCTATGAAGCAAAGCAGCTACGGCGCCAGATTTCCCTGACCCAGTCGAGCCAAGCACGGCGCAGTGCATTCCAAGCATTTTATCTACGTTTGCTCTGCAAACGGCATTGTCTGCCCCTACGTAATGGGCAAATGAAACAAGTGGGCTGTAATCTCCTTCATTTTGCTGTCCTTCTGCAGCCGAGTAGATTTGTGAAGTCTCTTCTCGAGTGAGCAAATGTACGCTCTGGCGGGGGAGTGGATAGGTCGTGACACCGCGAATGAACCGAAGTTTCTGGTCCGCCGCATTCCAGACTCCCTCGGCAAACAATTCGATTTCCATCACTCGCTGGTCAGCATCAGGCGGAATAGGCTTCGTGATCTCAATCAATTCTTCAGAACGCATGCGCAGTAAAGTTACAAACCCAAACACGAGACGCCTTCCGAAGTGTACCTTTACAATGCTACCTATCTGTCCAATAGGATAAACTCGCCCTTCATAGGTTCGTGTGAGCTCCGTAACATCTCCCGATAATTCGACGCGAATCGAAGTCCCGGAAACTTCCACGATGTGGCCGATTTTCAAGTCTGGGACTAGGTCAAATGTGGTCATAGCGCACACGCCTCTGATCCACTACTGAGCATTTTGGTGACTCCAGCGAATGTCCACCAGTCTCGTTTTGCCTGGTTAGCCGGAGTTGAATATGGGCCATCCGCACCGACATACAGCCCATCTTCAGTAATGACATAAACCCGCTTACCCCATGAACCCATCCGCCACTTCTCAAGAAGAGGATTGAGTTTCTGAGAGAAGGCAAGAAGCGTTGTTTTATTCTCTGACCGCTGAATCGCAAACTCAATTTCTTGGTTAATGTGCTCGTCCCCAAAGCTATATCCACAGGTGGCAAAGACGTTCTCTTCACGAGCACCAAGGGTCCGACGTAATAGGTCAAATTGCGCAGCAAAGGGATCCCGTTGAGTTGCTAAATATTTGGTGGACTGTGGGTAGATAAGAACCCGAGAAATCCTCTTAGGATAGAGGTCACCATCGCGGACTCGCCAGACCCGATCATCTTCTCCTAAATGCCAATCTATCGAACCATGGAGTTTGACTACATGAGCACGATCTCTGAAGCTAGGTTCCTCGTCGCCATATCTATGACTTCGATACGCGACAGCGCCACCTGAAAATCCGTCCCAGTAGGAGAAGCCCCCAAGGGCAAGCGCATCTTCAAGGAGTGTGTCATAGTTTGTAGTGAATAGTCGGACCGCTCTACGCCGCTCAGCGACGCCTGCTTGGCTTCGGTTAAACAGAGCTGAGACGAATGCCGCGTGCTGGTCGATATCAACAATTCGTAGCTCACGTGTCCCAATTTCCTCTGGAGAGTCTTCTGATTTAGCTGGTTTGTATCCCCATCGAATGGTCTCAGCAATCCACACAAGAACTCTTTGATGAAGTTTATCAAGACCTTCGACCGAGAGTGTAACATCATCGAATGTTACTTTATCGTTCTTGGATCGGTCAGCAATCGCACGGTGATCTCCGAGCTGACTCAAGATGTGCTCGATATGAGAATCATCGGTAAGCTGGTTCTTTACACACTCCAGTACAGTGAGGTCAGTCGGTTCTCCTTCGTCTTTTGCCTTCGTAAAAATTCGCTCAGTTAGTGGCCACATCAGAGGAATGCCTGCATCGAGACTTATTCCTGCACCAAACAACCACGATTGGTGACTTGCCGCCAATAGATTATCGAGTTGATCCAAGAGGTCTTTTGTAGTCGTGTCCATTGAGCAATTATTCCTCCTGTTCTACTTCACCCATAACATCACAGTATGACTTGTAAGGAAGGTCATGTTGTTTAGTGTGAAGACCATCACGTGCATAAAAAATGGGAACCTAGAGCTGCTAGGAAAGTTGATCCGCAACCTCGCGCTTATTCAGTCTTGCCTATGTCTGTAAAACATCCCTAAGGCCTCGAATCTTTTCAAGAAGTTCGTCAAACGTGACTATGTCAACGTTTTTTTGATTTGAACGGACCAATTCAAAGCATCTGGCTTGGCTATCGCTTAGCGATTTCTTTTGTCCTGTGACCAATATCACTTTTGGATCGAGTGCCTTATACTTTTGGCCCATGTCAGTTAGAAATGTATTTTTCTGATCGAGGCACTGACTTATGGCTCCCGAGAGATCGTCGTGAGAGGCGTAAGTATCTGGCTCCCTATACGGCTTGCTCTTAACCAGACATTTATTATGAGTTTTTATTTCTAGAATTGCGTAGTTGTCCTTGAATCCATTTTGATACAAGAAATCTACTACTCTACCTTCTTTATTTTCAATAGTTTTCCCTCCAACATACGCTTCTCTACCATATAGGACCACTTGAGCGGGGAAAAGATTGATTAATATCCATCCGTGTTCTTCAAAAAATTTCTGCCATTCCTTTTCATTGTCTCTTGTATTTTTAAGGAGAAGCTTGAATTTATCGATTACATCTTCAAGATACGCTACATTTATTTTATCTTTTGTCTGAATAAAGTTCTCAGTCACAGAAATATTTGCTGCAGGTGCTAATGACAGAAAAGACAACACTGCATTTATATCTTCGTTCGAAAGAGATACTTCATCGGAATAGAAACTTAAATGGTGTGCAAGCCCACCCTTAGAAAGCTTGGTTTTCCTTTCTTTGACTTTACTCGTAAACTTGGACAAAGCGTTATTTATGGCAGTCTTTCTTCTTGTCTCATAGGATCTTGTTTCTTTAGCAATAGCTTTTATGGCGCTATCGAAATCTTCATAACTAAAAGTAATAGTCTTCTCAGAGAACCTAGTTTTTCCGCTCTTATCAACTATTAATTTCTCTAGACTGGGAAAAGCACGATATAGGAACTGTCTCTTATACACATCTCCGAGCCCACGAGACAGGCAGAAATCTC
>OJBX01000272.1_pt1 | contig 28528 bp, 31 predicted proteins | sample 1590751 | NCBI WGS metagenome assembly OJBX01 (sample SAMN05416780, study PRJEB24817) | seawater metagenome | isolation source: Sea water | place: Canada:Atlantic | collected 2013-07
GAATAAAAGCTGCCACCCAGAAAGGTCAGCGGCATCACCACCATCATCGGTACAATCTGCAGACGCTCAAAGCCATCGGCCCACACGCCCAGGATAAACCCGAACAGACAGAAGGTGACAGAAATCAGCACCAGAAAAGCCAGCATCCACAGCGGATACATCACTGTGAAATCAACAAAGAAGCGCGCCGTCAGCAGAATGATCAAGCCCAGCATCACCGACTTGGTGGCGGCCGCACCCACATAACCCAGCACAATCTCAAAGGCTGAAATCGGCGCTGCCAGCACTTCATAGATGGTGCCGGTAAACTTGGGCATGTAGATACCAAAGGCTGAGTTGTTGACACTCTCCACCAGCACTGTCAAAAGAATCAGACCCGGCACAATAAACGCCGCATAACTGATGCCATCGATCGCTGTCATGCGCGAACCAATGGCGGACCCGAACACAATAAAATACAGCGAGGTGGTCAGTACCGGCGAGGCAATGCTCTGAAATACGGTACGGAAAGTGCGGTTCATCTCAAACTTGTAAATTGCTTTGATGGCCTGGAAATTCATGATGTGGCTCCTGCAGTGCGTGCCCGGGCATCATCGCTTGACACCAGACTGACAAATATCTCTTCCAGTGAACTTTGTGAGGTCTGCAGGTCGCGGAACTCAATGCCGTGGTCATACAGCGTACGCACCACCCGACCAATCTCGCCGTAGTCGCTGCGGGTATCATAGGTATACACCAGCTTGCTGCCATCATCGCTGAGCACCAGCCCATCGATGCTCAGTCCGCTCGGCAGTGCTGACAGTGGCTCCGGCAACTCCATCACCATCTCGCGTTTTCCCAGTTTTTTCATCAGCTCGGCCTTTTCTTCCACCAGCACAATCTGACCCTTGTTGATGACACCAATACGGTCAGCCATATCTTCGGCTTCCTCGATATAGTGCGTGGTCAGAATGATGGTGACACCCTCCTCGCGCAGCTGGCGAATCATCTGCCACATGTCACGGCGCAGCTCAACATCCACCCCCGCCGTGGGCTCATCCAGAAACAGGATCTGCGGCTGATGCGACAACGCCTTGGCAATCAGCACCCGACGCTTCATGCCACCGGACAGTGCCATGATCTTGCTGTCTTTTTTGTCCCACAGACTGAGGCTGCGCAGCAGCTTCTCCAGATAGGCGTTGTCAGGCTTGCGGCCATACAGACCCCGCGTCAGGGTTACCGTGTCCCAGACCGACTCAAACATACTGACCGCCAACTCCTGCGGTACCAGGCCTATTTTCTTGCGCACCGGCCGATAGTCACGAATGATATCCAGGCCATCAACTTTCAGCTCACCCTCGCCCGGATTGACCAGGCCACACAGGATGCTAATCAGCGTGGTCTTGCCGGCGCCATTGGGGCCGAGCAACGCAAAAATCTCGCCGCGCTTGATGCTCAGGTCGACGTTGTCCAGCGCCCGGAAACCTGAGGGGTACACCTTGCTCAGACCTTTGACGCTGATGATGGGTGCTTCGGTCATTGTTTTTCTCCTTGACTGACAGTCGGGCAAGCTTACGCGACAATCAGGTCAAAATCTGTCCTGATTGGTAAAACAAAAAAGCATGAGGCATCGCTGATTCTGTTACCAGTGCCAGTGGTCACTGCCGTTGTTATACTTTCGGCGGCAGTTCCCGGATCGGCCGCAGCTCAATGCTGCCCAACCGTGCCGGCGGAATATTGCCCGCCAGTTGGATAGCCTCGTTCAGGTCGCGCGCGTCGAGCAGATAGAACCCGGCCAGCTGCTCCTTTGTTTCCGCGAAGGGACCATCGGACACCAGCGTCTCGCCATTACGTACGCGCAGGGTGGTGGCGGATTCGACCGGGTGCAGCGCCTGGCCGGCAAGATAATTGCCCGTGCCGCTGAGTTTTTCCACACAACGTATGCACTCCTGATTCAGATCCTGCCATTCCTGCTCACTCATGGCGTTAATGATGCTTTCCTGATAATACACCAGTGCCAGGTATTTCATTTTAATGCTCCTTCTTCATGTTTCTTCTTTATGTTCCTTGGAATTTTCCGATCATGCATCGGGGCTGCCCGCGTTGATCATCCAGTGAATGCCGTATTTGTCTGTCAGCATGCCAAAGCCTTTGGCCCAGAAGGTTTCGGCAAAGGGCATGGTGGCTGAGCCACCGGCCGCCAGGTCATCAAACACCTGTCTGGCAATGGCGACATCATCATAGTGCAGTTGCACCGAAGCACCTGCGGGTTTTTCATACATGCCCGGCGGTGCATCGGCGCCCATCAGCAGACGGCCACCCAGATTCACCGTGGCATGCAGGATTTTGTCCTGCAGAGCAGCGTCGACCTGATCTTTCATCGGTGAATCGGCATAGGCCAGCATGAAGGTGACCTCACCTGACAACACCTCGGCATAAAACGCCATGGCTTCGCGGCAATCACCATTAAACGATAAATGCGTGGAGATGCTGGTGGGCTGACGCGCCAGACGCCGCTGCGCGCGTTTGTGTTTTTCGATGCCCTCGCCTTCAACAAAATCTTCCATCTCGAACAGCACACGCAGTTCCAGGGTCACGTTGCCGTCGCTGTCCATGCGCGGCCACTTTTTGGCCCAGGTAATGGCCTCATCCATTGACGCCACGTTGATCATGGTAAACCCGGCCAGCAGTTCCCTGGTTTCCGCGAAAGGCCCATCAATCACCGTAGGCTCACCGTCTTTAAATTGCACTCGTGCGCCGGTTGAAGTGGGTTTCAGACCGGTGCCGTCAATCAGAATGCCAGCGTTCAACATCTGTTCATTGTAATCGGCCATCGCCTGCAACATGTCGTCTGAGGGCATGACACCATTCTCGGTGTCGGTATCGGCCTTGCGCATTATCATTACTTTCATAATTGTGCTCTCTGCTATAAGTCTGTGTAGTTTCTGTACGCAGTAGTCGTGTAGGCACGGCGGTAATCGACACAGGGCATCAAACTTTTTTTGCGATGCCAGTCAGGGCCGCCAGCCGCGCCTGCAAAAACGCCCGTTCCGGTGCCTGCTCGGTCAGGGCCAGCGCCTTTTCATAAGCGTCACGGGCCGCAGCACCGTTGCCCATGCGGCGATAGAAGTCAGCGCGCGCGGCATGCAGCAGATGATAATTCTGCAGCCGACCGGCGCTGGCCAGTTCATCCACCAGCTGCAGGCCGGCTTCGGGGCCGTCAACCATGGCCACCGCCACTGCCCGGTTCAGGGCGATGACCGGCGAGGGCGACAATCGGTACAGGGCGTCATACAGACCTACAATCTGGCGCCAGTCGGTATCCTGATAACTGGCGGCCTGCGCATGCAACGCAGCTATCGCCGCCTGCAATGTGTAAATACCTGCTGGCCCCTGCGTCAACGCACGGTTCAGGCATTGCACACCCTCGGCTATCTGGGCATGGTTCCAGCGCTGACGATCCTGCTCCTCCAACGTGATCAGGCGACCGGTGTCATCCTGCCGCGCAGCCCGGCGGGAATCCTGCAACAGCAGCAACGCCAGCAAGCCGGTGATGTCAGCGCGTTGCGACGGGTTGGGCGCCTCTGTTTGCGAAAATGTCTGCAACATCGACTGTAATAGCGCTTGCAACAAACGGGTCAGGCGTATGGCTTCCGCCGCCAGGTCGACGTTGACGATCACATCACCCTGACTGCTGGAATAGGCCTCGTTGAACATCAGGTAGATCACCTGCAATACCGCGTTCAGCCGTGCGGGCAGCGCCTCGGCATCCGGGACTTCATAGGGAATACCGGCATCGCGGATCTTGCGTTTGGCACGCACAATGCGCTGCGCCACGGTTGACGGCTGCTGCAGCAGACCACGCGCCACCTGCTCCGTGGTCAGACCACACATCTCGCGCAGGGTCATGGCCAGCTGGGTTTCCGTCGCCAGGGCAGGATGGCAACAGGTGAAAATCAGACGCAGACGGTCGTCTTCAATGCCGGGAGCATCGTAGTCAAGCTCAGCGGCTTCGTCTTCCGGCTCTTCCTGATCCGCCAGCAGCGGTGCATAACGCCGGGCGGTCTGATTACGCCGTATCTGGTCAATGGCGCGAAAACGGCCGGTGCTGATCAGCCAGGCGGTGGGATTGGCGGGCACACCGTCCTGCGCCCACTGCTGCAGCGCCAGAGCAAAAGCCTCATGCATGGCTTCTTCCGCCAGCTCAAACTCGCCCAGTAGCCGGATCAGCGTCGCCAGTATGCGACGGGAGTGATTCTGATAAAGTGTATCCAGCTCGCTGGCTACCGACATGGCCCCTTCCCTGCTTTGCTTGCCGTAGATCACTGCCTATAATGCCCGAATCCGATGCCAACGAACATGACCCCGTGACCATAGATAACAACCTCAACACACCTGAACCCCGTGACCCGGCAGGCGCGCCCCGCGACTGGCCGCTGCACTTTCTGGTGTTCTCGTTCAACCGCGGCGAGTTTCTGGCCCACTGCATCAACAGCATTCAGCGCTGCGCGCCCGGCTGTGCCGTCACCGTCCATGATGACAACAGCAGCGATGCCCACACACAGCAAGTCCTGGCCGAACTGGTCAAAGCCGATAACGGCATTGCCGTGGTGCAACCGCCTGCCGACAACGGCGACAGCAAACACGGCGGCCTGTACGGCAACATGCAACGCGCCTGCGCCGCCGTCGACGACAACACCCTGATCTGCACCCTGCAGGACGACATGCAACTGGTGCGCCCCCTGCGCCGCGCCGATCTCGACCAGTGGCTGGCGCTATACAATCAACAGGACAGCAACCAGCAGCACCACGGCTTCCTGCAGCCCGCCTTTCTCAAAAGCCTGGGCGCAAAGGTCAGCACTGACGATGTCAGCTATGAAAGCAACAAACAAGTGTACCTGATCAACCGGCAGAAACGCAGTGCCGGCGCCTGGTACTCTGATGTGTTCATGATCCAGGCAAAGCTGTTGCGGCAGCACAACTGGCAGTTCGCCACCCGAGAATCCGGCAACGAACAACAAGCACGGCAGCATTTTGAACAAATGGGTTACTTACGCAATCCTTTTGTGGCCTGGCTGCCCGGCGCCCCCGCCTGGCGCGGAAAACGCCGCACGCTGGCGATGAAGCTGGCCGAACACAATCGCCACTGTGGTTTTTATCCGTTCAGTATTATGAGCGATGAGCAAAGTAATGCTTTTTGTGCCCGCGATGCCGGGCAATTGCCTATTGCGGAAGAATGGCTGTCACTTCAAGCTAACCACGGGGAGCCTTCTCTGGCCAAGCCCTGGTTCTATTATCCCCTGCAGGATCAGCGCGCCCTGAAACTGGCCAACCGGCTGGAGTTGCAGCTGGGCAAGTTAGTCGGTCGCTGATCAGGCATATCGAATCCTGACGGTTTCTGTGTTGTACGTCTCAAAATCGACGCAATTGAGCCCTAATTCGACCCATGGCGTATTGCCTCATGCGTTCTGATCTGGTTCTATTGAGGTCAGCCTCTCCCTTGATCGAAGTTAAAACTCTGGGCGGCGCACCTATGTGGACGAGCCTGCAGGGCGGTAGCGTGTCTGGATACCGGGACTGCACGGATAACATACCTGCGACGACATAGCATGCATGCACACATATCAAGATATGCGACGGCACGCTGAACGAGCGTTTCCGCGCGGCCAGCAAACGACTGGTCGGAGTATCAGGGAGTTAGGATGATTTTTTCAGATCATGCTGTATTGACATATCGTGCAGTGAAACCTGCTAATCGTGCGTGCGCACGATACAAATTTTATGAAAGCTGAATTGTGCAATCATTTAGAACGAGAGAATTAGCTAATGAGCCTACATCTCATACATTTTATGCGAAGCATCAATGCAGAGTCCTTAGCAGTATTGCAAAATGCAGCGCTATCCGCGGTTAGAAGTGGAGCCACCGCAATCCATATCCATATCTCTAGTGATGGAGGAGCCAATGATCACGGATTTGCCGCCTATCATTTTCTACGCTCCCTACCCGTTCCAGTCACAACGCATTGCATTGGAAACGTGGAGTCGATGGCAGTCATTATGTACCTTGCAGGAACACACAGAATTATTGTTCCACACGGCAAAATCAAAATTCATCCTATGCATTGGGGTTTTGCTAACGGAACCATCGATCATGACCGCCTAGCTGAGTTCGTGTCTAGTTTAGATTTCGACGCAGTCCGATATGCGGCGATCTTTAAGGAGCGAACTCAGGGTTCTACCAAGACTGTTAAAGTGAAATCCCATCTTGCCGGAAAAGCTAGAATATTAGGCGCAGAGTCTGCTTTAGATAACGGAATTTCCACCGTCATTGGCGAAGCAAAAATTCCACCGGAAGCAGTCATCTGGTGGGTATAGCTCTCATTCATGTAATTATTCGGCGATTCCGAGATGTAAATGTTTCATAACAAGCGCTTCCAGACTGTCGTCAAAACCTACGCGTTGTTGTGTTACTCGCTGGGCTCGAACAATAACACAAAACACTCCGGCTTCGGCGCAGCTGAAGCGAGCGTTAGGCTTCTTTAGCCATCAACCCTAGAGCAGTTGTTGGCCATGTGTAAATGCTCTGTAAAACTTAGAGGATTTGAAAATGTTTAGAGCGTTCGCAGTTTTATTATTAGTTTTATTACTTTCAGGGTGTGAAACACTCGGTGGTGCATGGGTGAAGAAATCGTCGATAGCTTTTGTCAAAGATTCGGGTGGAAGTCTATCAATTTGGAATGCCGAAATGTCCGCTGCGGTCGCTTACAATTCTGGGCAAATCTGCATGCAAAGGGCTTTGGCAGTCAAAACAATTGACGCTAAAACCTCTTTGAAAGTGTCAGAGGCTATGCTTGCGTTATCTGAAACAGCTAGAGCAGCCGCAGCTAGTGGCAGCTCCGCGGACTTAGTATCAGTAACCAGCTCCTTAACAGAAACAGCGCAACTTTTAACGACTAGCACTGAACGTACAACATTTCTTGATTTAGGTATGTTCTACACATGCCAAATATCGGCAAACGGTGGGCTTACCGATACTCAAACAGCTGAACTTATAAGGGTGATATCAATTTCAGGTGCAGCAATAGGTGGGCCTAATTCAGATCAGGTTATAAAAGACGCAAACAGCAAAACAATAACTCCTGGTGATAATACGTCTACACCAAAGTCAGCAGTACTCACAGCGAAACAATAATGCCTAACAAAAGCTGCACTCGGACACATATTACTACGCTCGTTTTTGTGTATGTCGCACTGCTCCATTTTCACACAAAAACGATCCCTGCAATATGTGCTAGCGTGCTTGGCGTTAGGCTGTCAATTATATCTAGGTAACAGAATGAAGGTACCACTTAAACATTTAGCTAAACCAGCTCTTTTCGTATCATTCGTATGCTTGACAATAATTCCAGCATTTTTAATTTCTGATAGATATGGTATTTCATACAGTTCGGAAGTTGAGACTATCACCGCTAGCGTGAGTACAGAGTGTGAAAATGTTGATAATCTTGAATTTTTCGTAACAACAGAAGAAGGTTTCGATGATAGTAGAGTCCAAGTAGCCATTAACTTAAAGGATGGTAATTCATATATATCGCATGATTGTGAAAAAGTTGTTATCGCTTTAGGTAAAAACTCTCCCAGCAGGGTTGTATTAACTGATTACTTTAGCGAAGAGATTCTATTAGATAACGTAATAAAGGAAGATGGAGATGAAAATTATTCCTTGACCCTCAATTATGAAGAAACTCCAATTCTAGCCGGTATTGTTTTTAGTTACGATGATTCAATAGATCGGTCGGGCATAGCAAACTATGCAATTAGAGGGCGGTTTCGTATCTCAGATCATAACGTCACGCCAGAAGTAAGTGAGGTGCAATCAAAAGTATTCTTCTCATTGCCGTATATATTCTCTCCCAATGGTCATTTTCCACAATCTACCAGTCAAACAGTTGATAGCAATTTCGATCATATTAAATATAACTTTCCCAGCGACACAGAAACAATTATTGTTAAGTGGACGGATCAAGACAGACAAGACCGAAGTGTTCTTGAGATGCTACTCTTATCCGCTCTATTTGGTGTAGGAATTTCAGGGCTAATTGAATTTGCATTAAGCCGTTTGAAAGCCAAAATCTAGCCTAACAAGGCGCTTCTGTCGGACAATTTTTCCGCTGCGGGCCAAAATTTCCGCAGAGCGAAACATTATGCACTAAAAATCGTCGTAAACTGTTATGAATGAATTAGCCCAAATCGTGTTATTAACCCTAATCGCAGGATGTGCCATGCCACTTGGTGCGTCGATTGCTTCGGTTGAGCGAATCAGTCCGCGTTGGTTAGAAACCGAAGTTCGCCATGGCGTTATTGCTTTTGGTGGTGGTGCACTTTTATCCGCAGTCGCGCTGGTTCTTGTTCCTCAGGGCGTGAATAATTTGTCTTCGGTTCTTGTTGCGGCTTGTTTCTCTGGCGGAGGCATCGTATTCATGGCGTTTGATATCCGTTTGGTTGCAAACAACACACCGTTTAGCCAACTAACAGCGATGTTGTCCGATTTTGTACCGGAGGCCTTAGCACTGGGTGCCACTTTTACTTTTTCTAAAGATGCCGGGCTTCTTCTGGCAGGAATAATAGCGCTCCAGAATTTGCCTGAAGGTTTTAACGCATATAGAGAAATCAAAGTTTCCAGCGGTTATGGCTCGCTGAAAATTATAGGTGCGTTTACGCTAATGGCATTGTTGGGCCCCGTTGCAGGGACAATTGGTTACTTTGTACTGTCAGGTTATCCGCAAATTGTTTCCGGAATCATGTTATTTGCGGCAGGTGGTATCCTGTATATGATTTTTCAAGACATTGCACCACAGTCCAGGCTGAAGAATCACTGGGCGCCTCCATTAGGCGCTGTTGCAGGTTTTTTGCTTGGTGTATTAGGCCACATCTCGCTTGGTGCATAACAAACCGCTGCTGCCGGACCCATTTCCCGCCGCGCTCCAGATTCGCCGCAGAGCGCGGCGTTATGTGTTTTATATAGAGGATGATTCGAAATGTTTTATTTAAAGCTTACCATTGGCTCTATCCTGGCTGTGGCTTGTTGGATGGGCATGGTATTTTTTAGCGCGTTCTATGGGTGGTGGATGCAGCCTATAGCCTCCCCTGGAAACTCAGAACAGTTCTTCGAATATGCAAGCAATCGCCTGGAAGTCGAGAATCCCGGGAACTCAGCTTTTGTTCTAATCGAAAATGGGCACATTACTGGTGAGTATTACTCGTCTGGTTCTGACCAGATAAACAGGGATACAGCGTTTTCAACTGCCTCAATGAGCAAATGGTTTACAGCCTTTGGCGTTATGAAACTAGTTGAGAATGGTGAGCTAGATTTGGACAAACCTATTTCAGAATACCTTTCTCGCTGGGAGCTCCCCCCCGGTCAATTCGACAACAATCAAGTCACCGTTCGTGGATTGCTCAGTCATACCGCGGGATTCAACGATGGGCTCGGTTTTGGTGACTATGAAGCTGATGAAGAATTGCCCACGCTGGAAGAGTCTCTAACGAATCCTCGCGCGTCATCCGACAGAGATATAAGCATTGCGGTGTCTTACGCACCGGGCTCGGAATGGCGGTACTCTGGTGGCGGCTACCTTCTGCTGGAACTGGTGGTCGAGGAAGTTACAGGGCAATCGTTTGAAGATTATATGAGAGAGTCAGTGTTTGGCCCGCTCGAGATGAACCGTTCAGGATATGGCTATATTGGCAACTACGAGAATAACGCAGGGTCATATGGCCGTAATGGAGAAAAGGCTCCCGCGTATCAGTACGCATCGAAAGCAGCCACGGCATTCGTAACCTCCATTTCCGATTTATCAAAGTTTGTCATGTCTCAGGTTTCATCTTCGCAAAATTCGAATACTCTCAGCGTCGATACGATTGAAAAAATGCGCGAACCGCATGGCAGAACATCGGGATTCGATATATGGGGATTGGGTACTATCTTATACTCACCAACTGAAAGTGGAGATTTCGTTTTTGGTCACGACGGAGCGAATGACCCGGCAATAAATACAACTGCCCGAATTAATCCAGATACCAGTGATGCGATAGTGATATTGGAGACAGGCCATCCATCATTGGCGACGAATATTGCGTCAGAATGGGTGTTATGGCAAACAGGATATCCAGATGTACTTGATAATGACGCAGTTATCGCAAGTATGTATTTGCCTGCCTTGATTGGAACATTCGCTATTTTTCTTCTCTTTTCATACCTGGGCTTTAGGCATTATTCCAAACGACGTGCTGCATAACCTGCACAGGATGGACTGAGATATATTCAGCACATAAAAATCAGTTCAAAAAGGGCAGTAGCGATACTGTTGTCTATTGGTAAGGGCGTTAGCGGACATGAAGATACGAAACGCAACGTTGCCTGATGAGCCTGGCATGGGAATCCCGTCTGAGTACCATTATAGCAAACGGTACAAAAAAGTATAAGACTGCCTTCTTTTGGGGCGGCGCCTTATAATTTCGCCACCCAACTGCTGAGGAGCGAGATGATGAGTATCCATGCGATCCCCATGAACGGACTGTTTGACGCCGAATACTTTGACATAAAGTCGAACATTGTGAATGACACATTCAGAATATTTGTTGGCAAGCCCAGCGGTATGCGGACTGAGTCGTTCTATCCGGCTATTTTTTCTCTTGACGGCAATGCCTCCTTTGCATCCTTGCTGAGCACTCAGCGGATGCTGACAATGGGTGGAGAAGTTCCTGAGGCAATAGTCGTGGGCATTGGTTATCCCGGTGAGACATTAGGGGAAGCAATGGCAAGCCGTAATAGAGACTACGCACCAAGCGAGCCTGGTGAATCAGAGATTCGGGCGCTGGGGGCCGCGTCAAAGCCCGGGTCAGAGGAATTTTTGCGCTTCATCAGGGAAGAACTCAAGCCGCTTCTGATTGAGCACTATCCGATCAAAGTGAGTGATTCTACGTTGATTGGGGTTTCATTGGGGGGGCTGTTCGGTGTTTGGACACTGCTGACCGCACCTGATACGTTTAACCGATACATTGTTGCCAGCCCTGCGATCTGGTGGCGAAATCAACAGGTTTGGCAATGGGAAGAAGCCTATGCCAGCCGGCACAACGACCTTGACGCCGTTGTTTTTATGGGCGCCGGTGCTTTGGAAGTAACCGAGCATTTGCGAGCGGATGCGCTCTCAATTGCCGATAAGAACCCTATGCTCAAGGATCACGTTAACTCAATGGTAAATTGGAACGATGAGCACGGCTGGCCTGAAGTCGCTAAGCTGGTACCCGCACTTGTTTCGAAATTGACGGCCCGTGACTATCCAAGCCTGTGCATAGATCACAAGATAATGTCGGACGAGAATCACATGTCAGCCCCACCTGGGCTGAGTTCACGGGGTCTCAGATATGTCTTTGGAGAAAGACTTGCGGATAACAAATCGTTGAATGCTGACACCGCAGGCGCACATTAGCAGAGCATTACTCATGCTAGGTCAGGAGATGAGAACTACTCTAGGCAGAACAGAACTATTGCGGTTTTTCCGGAAGGGCGCTGCTGAAACCTGAACATAATTTTGGAGATGGACATGCTAGTACACTTTTGCAATGTTTGAGTACACCCTGGTTCACTGGCTGACATTTTTTACAGCGGCAATTCTTCTCAACTTATCCCCCGGCCCGGATATCGCGTTCATCCTGGGACAGACCTTGCGCAATGGACGACGACATGGCTTCGCTGCGATGCTGGGCGTATGGACCGGTGCTGGGTTGCATGTAGTATTGGCAGCGCTGGGCCTTTCCGCAATCCTTGCGACGTCTGCTTTGGCATTTTCTGTCGTTAAGTGGATTGGCGCTGCGTATCTGGTCTGGCTCGGTATAAAAATGTTACTGTCGCGTGGCGACTCTTTTATAGCCAACAAGAACGCCAGCAATCAACGGATGCGGTCGATCTATCTGCAGGGAATTCTGGTGTCTGCTCTTAATCCGAAAGTAGCCATATTCTTCCTGGCTTTCTTGCCGCAGTTTGTCGTGGCAGGCGCCGGCCCTGTGAGTGCGCAGTTGTTCTTGCATGGAACTCTGATCATTGTTGTGGCCGCTTTCATAGAACCACCCGTGGTATTGGCGGGTTCACAGTTAGGGGCATTCTTGTGGGAGAATCGGCGAGTTGGCTTATGGATGGACCGAGGCCTTGGTGCTCTGTTTGTTGCCTTGGGCGCGCGCCTTGCTGCGAGCACAGGAGAGTAGCAGAATGATACCGATTGAGACCGTGGCGATATTTCTAACTGCCTCTGTCGCGTTGGCGCTTGCGCCAGATCCCGACAATATATTTGTGTTGGCGAAGCTGAATCAACATCTCCCCTGCTAAGGCAATGGCTCCCGCAAATGGATGAAGTTTGGATATCAATAATCAGATTGTCTGCTGACGAAGTCGGATAATAACCAGGGTGGAAGCGTACAACTTAATGTATGGACAATATTATAAATAAACTGACAGCTTACACATTTGCATTGAGAGATGCTCTAGAGCGTACAAATGAAGCAAATGAACGGCCTAAAATCGCTCGGCATATGGCCGCGTCAGCGGAAATGTATGCACTTTTGCATATGCATAAAACCTGCGACGCAATCGCTCACGTTGTAACGGCAGAGAACCGAAGTCACGGTTTGTCATATCTATCCGGTGACCACGGGACAAGGGTCGCAAAAAAATGGCTGGAGTTTGTCGATGCGACAGGACTCGAGCCAGCAAATACATAGCAAAGCGTGACAATCGCGACAGGCGTCTTGTCGGCCGTAGTAGTGGGCGTCATCGAGGGCTTTAAGATCGGGAGCAGAGTCGGATGGCAGTGGTCCACGGCTGCTTCGGAGCGGACGTCAAGCGAAACAGAGAGGATAACCCTGATGCAAAAGCAGGACCGAGTAAAGCGGATTCTTGGAATTGGCATGCCCATCCTGGCACTTGTTATCACTATCAGTATCGCCCCAATGGACCTGGTGCCACCATGGATCGCGCCATTGCCAGATACGGTACAGGAGCAGGTCGACGACGCAATTGAGTATGGCCTGGATGGCATCATTGTTTATGTTGATCAGGCCGAGACAGCCCCACAGTTCTACGCGGCCGGCTGGAAGAACAAAAACACTAAAGAGCCGACAGACCCAAACGCACTATTCAGAATTGGCAGCATCAGTAAACTGTATATCGCCGCTGCTGTTGCCAAACTGGTCAATAACGGGAGTCTGTCGCTGGATGACACTCTTGCTGACTATCTGCCTGCATTGGCTGGAAGGATTGCATACGCTGATCAGATTACCCTGCGAATGCTGGTGCAGCACCGCAGTGGCATTGCAAATTTCACAGATGATGAAGACTGGGATTGGTTTACTTCACAGACAGACATCAACAAGGCTCTGGAACTGGTTCTGGATGACCCGGCGGATTTTGCGCCGGACGCGCGCTACAGTTACTCCAATACTAACTATCTGCTGATTGCCCGTATCCTGGATAACGAGCTGGGATACAGTCATCATCAATATATTGCTGATGAAATACTGTCTCCTCTTGGCCTAACCAATACTTACGGTCTGCTCAGCCAGGTGGAATACGCCGATGTTGTCAGTGGGTACTGGTATGAATTTGATGATGACCTGAGGCGGCTTGACTATGTCATCCCGGGTGGTTCGATGATTGCTACCGCACAGGACGTCGGGATATTCCTCAGAGCATTGAATAATGGCTCGTTACTCAGTGACGACGAGCTGGCAATCTACGCCTCCATCTACGAATTCGAACATACCGGCTGGATACCCGGGTACTACAGTATTGCCCGTTATCATAGGAACCTTGATACGGTAGTCGTGCAGTTTGTCAGTACAACCGGCGGGGACACCTGGGGCATGGCGAATGTAGTCGGCGGTAAGGCCACAGGGATCTCTGATATTATCTACAGCCGCATTGGCAGGATTCTGGAGAACTCCTCAGAATAGGCAGTCAGAAACCCAGGGAGACCCGATTGTGAACACCCGCATCGCTATAAGCATCGCCGTATACGGCCTGTGGATTGTGGTAACGCTTTTGGGGGCGAAGCTGTTGCTCGGCGGAGAACAGGTTCCTCTCGATGAAATGGTCAAGAACGGCATCGGCTGGCAGTTCGTGGCCGCTGTTGTATTGCTTGCGGTAGCCATCTATGTATTTAAGTGGCATGACCTGCATTTCAATCGGGCCCACTCAGTCGTTCGGGTCATGTGGTTCCCCGCACTCTGGTTAGGCCTGATTTCGATGATGTTGTTTATCGTCGGATTACCCGCAGGGTGGATGCTTGTTTTCATCGTGCTTAACACGTTGCTGGTTGGCATTTCCGAGGAGGTGATGTTCCGGGGCGTATTGTTTCGTGCGTTACTGACACGCTATCAGGTCTGGGCTGCCATTATCGTCAGCTCGATATTGTTCGGCGCGGTGCACATTCTCAATGTCATCAACACCGGTGACCTGGGCGGGGCCTTAATGCAGTCGATCCCCGCCGGTATGAGCGGCATCCTGTTCGTCGCTATCGTCATTCGCACCGGGTCGATCTGGCCGGCAATCATCTACCACGCTCTGTGGGACTGCGTCCTGTTCATGATTCTCACTGGAAGCCAGACGAGCGGCGCTGAAGCGAGTCCTGATGCGCTTCAGGGACTCGGTTCGTTCACTACGTTCTTGCCTGTTGTTATGGGATTGCCCAACTTCATCTGCGGACTCATTCTTCTACGCAAGGTGCGCAATGCAAACTACCCGATTCGTTGACGGCATCACCATGCGGTCTGCACTGTTTGCACTTCACGCGTCAGCGTCTTCCTCGACGCCACCGAGCCAGTCGCCGCGCATACGGCGCACTGGCTCACTGGCCTCCTCGTCAACCTCGAGTTCATGTTCGCCGCGTACCGGATTCAGCGTCACTGGTACGGTTCTCAGTCGGCCATCGCGGAACAGCGAAAACTCCACTTCATCGCCGGGGCTGTAGCGCCTGAGCAGGGCATCCAGATTGCTGCCAATACGAGCGCCATCCAGTGCCACCAGCTCATCACCGGCATTAATACCGGCGTTCCAGGCAGCGCCATCCAACCGGGGTGAAGACACTACCGGGGGATTGCCGCGCAGTGAGGCATCCAGCGACACCTGCACCGGGTCTTCGCTGGTGTCTTCACGATCCAGCAGCCAGCCTATCGACTGCAGTGCGTCGGCCAGCGGCAATGGCTGCGTGTCGTACACCCAGCTGTCCAGTCGTTCGGCCAGGGCATCACCGCCGGCTGCGGCCAGACGTTCGCGGAAATCAGCGTAGGTGAATCCACCACCGCCTAGCGGGAAGTCGTCATACAGTGCCGTCATGACAGTATCCAGGCTGCGATCGCCATTACTCATTCGGCGGATCTCCAGATCCAGCACCAGCCCCAGCAGTCCACCCTGGCTGTAAAATGACACCGTTCGGTTGGCTTTGTCCGGCGCCCGGTCGGCGCCGCGATGAAAGCCTTTGGTCCAGGCTTCGAGGCTGGCGCGGGCCAAAGTGTCCTGGTTGTAGCCTGGCGCGTCGACCACGCTGCTGACGGCATCGGCCAGTTGATCCCGATAATCATCCACGGGGACCAGGCCCGCGCGCACCGGCAGCAACTGATCGTAATAACTGGTCAGGCCCTCGGCGACCCAGAGCAGCTCTGTGTAATTGATACTCTGGTAATCGTAGCGGTCGATCGATGCCGGCCGGAAGCGCTTGACGTTCCAGGTGTGGAAAAACTCATGCGCCATGAGTCCCAGAAAACCCTGCCAGCGATCCTCGTCCCAGAACGCGCGCGGGTCGGTATGCACGAGCGTGCTGTTGTAATACTCGGTGCCGCCGCCCAGGCCGTCACCGCTGTGCAGCATGAACAGGTAGTAGTCTGTCGGCAGGCCCGTGTCCGAAGCCGCAAACACCTCGGCTGTGGCTTCGACGAGGGCACTCATATCATTGGCAAGCCGTTCCTCGTCGCCATCCCAGATGCCGTGAATCATAAAATCGACCGTCATGCCGGCCGCTTCAAACGTCACCAGATCGAAGGTGCCGGCCTCAATCGGTGAGTCCACCAGACGGTCATAGTGCGGCGCCACAAAGCGGCCCTGCTCCGGTTGCTCCATGCCGCTGGCGGCCCGCCAGCCGTCCGGCAGGTCCATGGAGACTGCGATGGGCAGGTCGCGATGCTGGTCGGCATATATAAATACCGCAGCCGGGTTCAGAAAGGCATGATCAGCATCCACATGTCGCGTGCGATCAGTCAGGCTGTTGGCATACACGCGGTAGCGAACCACAACGTCACCACTGCCTGAGTCGGGCCGGCTGACACGCCAGGACGACTTCGCAGTCTGCTCATACACCAGTGCCTCGCCATTGCCATCCCTGACCTCCATGCCGGACACCGTACCAACAAAATCCAGCACCAGATACAAGCCGGAGCGCCAGATGGGCAGGTGGAAATCAAGTGTGTCGCCGGTCACCTCAGTGAATCGCGCTTCGATGGTGACCTGTTGCATGGCGCGCTCGGACAGGTCCACCTGGTATCGGGTTTCAGCGGCGCTGGCCGCCCCGCTCAGGCAGAACAGCACGACCGACAGCAGAGCTGCGACCAGGGTTGGGCGGCCGGAACTGGCGTGTGTGTGTTGGGCTCTCATAAACTATCCTCCGAATTACCTGAAGGATAACCGAAAACCGGCTGTTCATCACGGCCTGGTTGCAAGCGCCCACCCCGTGTCGAGGCGGTTGGCGCACCAAGCTGTGATCTGAGGAAACATTGATTTCATTATCTTCTGCAAACCTGGCGCAACCGGAGACTGGATAACCGCCTGGGTTTGCGACTTGACGCGGATTTCCACCACCGGCCAGTTGCCAGTCAAGCCTTGTTCTGCTCTTATACAGTCAGTTTCGCCGCCAAACGTGCCAAATCTTACCGTTGTTAATAGCATTATCGGGAGCCGGGGTGATCGTAATTTATGGAATTAAAGAGCAGGCTCCCCATCAGTGGGCTTTCGCGGCATGACAGGCAATGAAGCCAATGATCTCAATTACAACATCAACGTTTAAAAAAGCATCGTGACCGCATGGGGAGTTTTTAAATATGGCGAGATTGATCATTGTTACCGGCCCTACCGGCGCAGGTAAAACCACCTATTCTTTGTCACAGGCCAGGGAGATCGGTGCGGTCCGCTTCTCGATAGACCCGTGGATGCAGAACCTGTTCTCAAAAGACATGACCACGCTTGACTATTCCTGGATGCTTGAACGTGTCAATCGATGTTATGTGCAGATATGGAGTGTGAGCGAGCAGATCCTGAAACTGGACGGGAATGTGATCCTGGACCTTGGTTTCACCACCAAGGAGCAGAGAACCCGTTTCCGTGAGCTTGCAATGAAGATTGGTGTTGACCCCGAAGTGCATTACCTGAATGCTCCCAGTGACATTCGGAAAAAGCGTGTTGAAACCAGAAATGTCGAGAAAGATCCTGACGTTTACTCTTTTGAGGTAACTGATTTTATGTTTGGTTTTATGGAGCCAAAATATGAAGTCCCGGATAAAGATGAACTGGTTAATGGACGTGTAGTGAATGCCTAGCATTTGCGTCTTGTTCACACGGCAACATAGAGAGTCGTAAAGACGGTATGGCTGCTGCCTGTGCGTTGGTTAATCCGGGAGAGTTCGCCTGGTTGCAGGGGCGCCGGTGACCAGTACATGACGAATTCTGCAAACGAAACTATCACCGCCAGTGGCGGCAGGAGAATAGGAAAATGAAACTGGGTTGCTTCTCAATAAGTCTGGCGGTGAAAGACCTGCAGGTTTCAAAAGCCTTCTACGAAAAAATTGGTTTTCATGTCTATGCTGGCGAGGCATCACATGGTTTTTTAATCATGAAAAATGGTGATACCAACATCGGTTTGTTTCAGGGCATGTTTGACAAGAACATGCTGACCTTTAATCCGGGCTGGAATCAGAGTGCTGAAGGTCTTGCCTCATTTGACGATGTGCGCCAGTTGCGTGAACAGCTCAAAGCGCAAGGACTCGAGATAGCTCAGGAATCTATCAACGCGGACAAGGGCCCGGGTAGCTTCACGGTTATTGATCCGGATGGCAATCCCATCCTGTTTGATCAACATGTGTAGGCCAGCAAGGTAGAGAAAACGCAGCCACTACCCAATGTCCCGTATTCGTTGTATCGTCGAGTCAAAGTCCAGATTCACGCATCGATCATCCTGGAGCGACAATGTTTTTCACCCTGCTTGCCGTCACCCTGAGCCTGTCGGTTGCCGTCTCCTACACGGCGGCCAAAGTCTTTCGCAAACCCATTGGCGCTATCTTTAGCCGTATCATTCAGGACGACATCAGTGCTGCCTGGCAACGCTATGTGATGTTCGCGACCTATGTTGTGAGCATTTCTTCCGGGGTGCGCATCTATGATCTTGAGCGTTACATCAGCGATATTACCAAAGCCAATTGTGGTTAACTGATCGTGCAGCTTACTGCGCCCGGGTCATGCGCCACTCTCGGGTCTCGCCCATGGCAACAGCAGTGCCGGTGGCCTGATCGCCGTCAATGGTGGCGGTCATTTCATAGACAACACCGGAGTCACCACGCTCCAGATCAAAGCTGATGGTGTAGCCGCTGACCTGTCCGTTGCTGATCGGCCAGACGCGACCGTCCGCCAGTTCAAACTGACCTATTAAAGAGGTACCGTCGCTAAACAGATCTACTTCGGCGGTGACATCACCGGACGGGCCTGTCATAACAAAGTCCCAGAGACCGTCGGCCGAATCTTGCGCGTGCAGCGAAAAAGGCAGGGTGAACAGGAGAGTGATGAAACAGGCGAAAATTCTGGCTTTCATGGGTAATGCTCCGGATTATTTTGATTCTTGAGTCGTGTTCGACAAAAACGGCGCTGAGCGGAGACGTTGGCTGATTCAGATATTCGTACCGTGGCGCAAGCGTAGCCTGATGTTACTCTGTTAGCAGTCAATTGAACAATGGCATTGGGTCTGATAAAGCAGCTCGAGCCTACCGGACAGGGAGCAAACAGGTTATTGTTGCGCTTCGGTTGCCACTAAAAACAGTTGTTTTGTACTAACGATTGGACGGAGCGGGTTATGAATGATGCCCCGGTTTATATGTTGGTTAATCTGATTATTGAAGATGCCAAAACAGCTACCAAAATGTCGGGAGAAACCCGTGCCCGTCTGGGTGAGTGAAACATCAGGAGAAGCAGATGAAACTTGACCATAAAAGCAGGTTATACGGGATGATTAGCATGACATTCATGGCTGCGGCCCTGCTTGTCAGCAGTGGGGCCAGTGCACAGGGGAACTTTGATGGCGTGGAACTTTCCATCGAGCCAGTAGCAGGCAATGTCCACATGGTGCAACGCCCGGGCGGTGGTGGCAACATTGGCGTTCAGATCGGCCCTGACGGTGTGCTACTGGTTGATTCATTATTTGAACCACTGGCGGACAAGCTGGTTGCCGCTGTACGCCAGGTGAGCGAGGAAGATATTCGTTTCCTGATTAACACTCACATCCATATTGATCATGTGGGCGGCAACCGGAGTCTGGCAGAGCGCGGCGTGCTGATTTTTGCCCATGACAATACACGGGTACGCTTCTTCGAGGAAATGAGCCGCTTTCCCAGGGCTGGCGGCACCTTTGTGCCGCAACAGCCGGAAGCAGCGAGACCGCTGATCACGTTTAACGACACCATGAGCTTTCATCTGAACGGCGAAGAAGTGCGCGCCTTTCTGGCACCGCCAGCGCACACGGATGGCGATGTTTTTGTTTATTTTTCCGAGTCTGATGTGCTGCACCTGGGTGATGTGTATCGCACCACAAGCTACCCGATTATCGATGTTTATAATGGTGGCACCCTGCAAGGAACAATTGCTGCATTGGACCTGGCTATTGAGATAGCCGGCCCGGATACAAAAATAATACCCGGCCATGGACTCGACGTGGTAAAGCGGGACGCACTGGTGGCGTTTCGCGACATGATCGTCGATATTCAGGGCAAGGTACTCGCGATGATCCGTGACGGCAAGAAGCTCGAGGAAGTGATGGCAGCACAGCCAACCTCAGCCTATGATGCACAATGGACCAATGACCCAGGCTGGGGGCCAGATGATTTTCTCCCGGTTGTCTATTATCAGCTTGGCGGATCTGGTCGCCTGCTGGACCGTTAGTGTTGCTCGCAGATCACGACACCCGAATCAATAGCCTACTCTGATATATTTTCGTTTAATCAAGGTGATATGGCCCTTATATATGTTGGTCGTTACTTGTTGGAACATCAGGCCAACGAAGTCGACTGGCTTGAGAATTTTTCACGCAGCCCGGTGCCCGTCGCTCAGATCATACGCACCGCGCTATCCGGCGAAATACCTGATCGGGAATCTGAAGATGCGTTTATGCGACGTTATGGCGAGTCCAGGGCCGCTGATGACCCTGTTTTTGTCGGCCATTCTAAAATAGAGGATCTGGACTTCCCCAGTTCCATCGAATATACCCCTTCCGGCTATCGAATTATTGATCAGGATCGTTAGAATTAATATTGTTTCGCCCTCTGAGATAAAGGAGTATCTTATAATCCCTGACCACGATCAGCCCGATGTGTACGTTTTAATTGATCAATGGACACAAACTGTATTTCCGTCTTTGAACGATAATAGCAGGAGTTCCTATGCCCGATCACCACTACACCGAAGGTGATGACGTTATCCAGGCCACTACGGCACTTGGATTTGGTTCATCCGATATAATTTACGGCGATGGCGGCAATGACACCGTCTACCTGGGCGATGGTGTCACGTTTGCGTCCGGTCCGGGCAATGACATTATTGTCGGCTCCGGCAATAGCTCCTATGCGGCCTGGGCAGCACAGAAACCATTGATCATGAACCTGGTTGAAGGCTGGGCTGACGATGGTTTTGGCGCCCGCGACCAGGTCAGTGGCATTAATACCATCCATATGTCACCGCTTGGCGGGGAAATCATCGGTACTGACGCTGGCGAGACTGTTTTTGCCTTTGGCAACAATGTCACGCTGCGGCTGGGTGACGGCCACGACGTTGTTCAGATGTGGCAGTTGCAGAGCCAGGATTACAGCATCAGACAACATGGGGACACTGTCACCATCAAAGGTAATAACAACGTCTTTACACTTAAAGGCGTCGATTCCATCGTATTTTCAGACATCACGATAACCCCAGTTTACGAGGCCAGTGAGGCCATGTTGGCGCTTGCCACGCTGACCAGTTTTGTCGAGACCGAGATGTCGGAAGGCTGGTGGTATGCGGGCGTTTATTATGAGCCTCAGCTGGTGTCGTACGGGGCACAAGCGCCATTGCTCACGGACATTGGCCAGGACGGGGATCTTGACGCAGTCATACCGATGTCCCGTGGTTATCGAACCGGCGTGGACACACGGTACTCAATGCAGGTTTTTGAGAATATTGGTGGGCAGCTTGTGTACAGCGAAGAACTGTCCGCCCAAACACCGTTTGTTGCCGGATCCCGCCGTTCGGATACACTTTTTCTTGAACGCACACAAACAGAAATCTTGGTGACGGCGGCCCACGATACCGCCATAGAAACCGAGACTCGCACAGATATCCCATGGCGGTTCGGAGATCTGACGTTCACGAATACCAAACCGTTCGCTGATATTACCCATCAAATCGTAAGCAATACGAGGACAGAGGCTGCCAGCATGTCAGGCAGAGCAAGCGCAATCGATGCACACTCGATGGCCGTGGGTGACATTAACGGCGACGGCATGGACGATGTACTGGTCGGCGATTTCAGTGGTGCCTTTGCGCTTTTGCAGACCAGAGAAGGCCATTTCGAGTATCTCTCTACACCCTTTATGAAGAAGTTACTTAGCTGGGTAGAACCGACAATAAACGGTGCAGAGACCGCATTCCTGCTTGATTTTGCACTGGGTGACGTGAACGGTGATGGCCTTGATGATCTGGTGACCGGATGGGGTCATGCCAGCGTCATTAATCGGGTTTTTTACAATGACAAGCAGGCGGGATTTACCGAAGCGAACTCAAGTATGTTGCCGGTATCGGTGTATGGTAGCGATCTGTCTTTGCCTTTGAAACACTGGATTGCGGATCTGGATGGCGACGGTGATAACGACCTGCTGATACAACAGTCCCGTGACGAACCATACTACGGCGGCAGTTATTTCCAGGTGTTGATCAATGACGGCACAGGCCACTTTAGCGATCAGACCAATGCCAGAATAGGAGATCCGGGCGATAGCCCCCATACCTATGGCGGGCGTATAGACTGGACGGACATGTGGCAGTTAATGGATCTGAACAACGATGGCGCTCTTGATATTATCGGAACGCCAAAACACGACGCAGAGGCACAGTACTATCTGAATGATGGCGCCGGACACTTCTCTTTACACCAGGTCAGCAGTGGTGCCGGTGGACCGCATGTTTTGTGGGCAGACTTTAATGGCAACGGCCGAGTAGAAGGCATCAAGCTCGCTTCAATCTGGACTACCGCTGAGGGCACTGAGTCAATCAATTCCTTTAACCACAATGAACTTGTCAGTTTCACTCCGCCCGCTGCCTCACGTGCCTACGATTTGCAAGGTGATGCGGGCATCGTTGCGAAAGTATTAGGCGCGGTGCTTGGCCCGGTGGGCGTGACGATCCCGGAGTACGTCGGCATCGGTCTGGCTGAGCTCGAGCGCGGCGCAACGTACAACGAGTTATTGGACTTTGCGCTGGATGCAGTTCTGTCAACCAATCGATCAAACGGTTCCGTAGTAAATTTGTTGTATAACAACATCATTGGCGTAGCGCCGGATCAAGTGACGATAGACAGTTTTGTTGAGCAAATCACCAGTGGACAACTGACACAATTGGAACTGGCACGAATGGCCGCCGACCTGAATGAAAACGCTGTCAATATTGATCTGGTCGGACTATCGCAAACAGGAATAGATTATATCGCTTAGCCTCGTTGATAGTGTGCTGGCGCTGGACATGGGCAATGTAATAGAACGATGACGACACATTACATAACAATCCACCGGGTAACGCCGGACAACAGGGCGCTGCTTACGCGCGTTGATGATGACGTCTTCGACAACCCTGTTCAGCCAGAGCTCCTCAACGACTTCCTGGCAAACCCTTCTAACCTGCTGGTGGTGGCAGTCGCTGGCGATGCAGTGGTCGGCATGGCCACAGGCATCGCCTATGTGCATCCGGACAAACCGATTCAGCTTTTTGTCAATGAGGTTGGTGTATCGCCGCGCTACCAGCGTCAGGGCATCGGCAAAGACCTGGTTGCAGAGTTGCTCGGGCATGGCAAACGACTTGGCTGCGTTGAAGCGTGGGTAGCAACGGAAGTCAGCAACACTGCAGCGCGAGCGCTATACACAAGACTGGGTAGTGAGGAGGACGATGAGCAGGCGGTGGTTTATACCTGGTCGTTGACAGACTAGCACCAGCCACCGCGAGACAGCTACTACCCAACATTCCTCTTTCGTAGTATGGTCGAAACAAATACCAGATCACAGGAATGACGCATGTTTGAGGTCCTCGTTCTCAGCTTCGCTTTTTTTGCGGGCCTGTTGGTCAAGCAGATTGGGCTGCCCCCGCTGGTTGGTTTTTTGGCGGCCGGCTTTGCTCTGAACGCCTTCGGCCCCGTACTCGGCCTGCCCGACACGGCAGGCGATATTCTGCATTATGTTGCCCACCTCGGCGTTTTGATGCTGCTGTTCTCGGTGGGGCTGAAACTCAAGATCGGCCAGCTTGTTCAACCTCAGGTGATCGGCGGCGGCATGCTGCATTTTGCCATCACCGTGGGTATTTTTACCCCTGGCATTCACTTTTTCATGGAAGTGGACTGGAATACCGCCCTGTTGATTGCCATGGCGCTGGGCTTTTCCAGTACGGTACTGGCGGCAAAAATTCTGGAGGGAAAGCGTGAAATCGCTGCCTTTCATGGCCGCGTTGCCATTGGCATTCTTATCATTCAGGACATCGTTGCACTGGGCGTTATCGCGGCCTGGAGCGGAGAGACTCCGTCCATCTGGGCGCTGTGGATTCTGGGCCTGCCTTTGCTACGACCGGTGCTGCACAAACTGCTCGACCTCAGTGGCCATGACGAGATCATGGTGCTGATGGGCATGGTGATGGCGCTGGTTATTGGCGGCTATGCATTCGAGGTGGTCGGTGTCAGCCCGGAGATCGGCGCGCTGCTGATGGGTGTGCTGCTGGCCAACCACAAGCGCGCCACTGAAATGTCGAACTCGCTGTGGAGCCTGAAGGAGATCTTCCTGGTGGGTTTCTTTCTGGAGATCGGCATGCAGGGCCTGCCCGATATGAGTGACGTGGCATTCGCCTTGATGTTTGCGCTTATTCTGCCGCTCAAGGGTCTGTTGTTCTTCTTTATCCTGATTCTGTTCCGGCTGCGCGCACGTAATGCCATGCTCGCCGGTTTGAGCCTGACCGCTTACAGTGAATTTGGTCTGATTGTATCAGCAGCAGTGCTGCCCGAATGGATTGTGCCGCTGGCACTGACGGTGGCAATCTCATTTGTGATTGCCGCGCCATTGAACCGTTTTGCCCATCCGATGTTTACCCGCGTCGAACGCTACCTGGGCAAATTCGAACTCAAAAGCAAACACCCCGATGAAGAGCCGGCCGAGTTTGGCGATGCTCAGGTGCTGGTGCTGGGCATGGGGCGTACCGGCTCCGCAGCCTATGATTATCTGGCAGCCCACGGCAATTCTGTTATCGGGCTGGAGTCAGATCCTTACCGGGTTGCCGCACAGGTCGAAAAGGGGCGCAAGGTGCTCTACACCGATGCCGAGGACTCAAACTTCTGGCAGGGTGCCGATTTTTCCGGCATCCGTGCCGTTGTACTGGCAATGGACCTGGTAGACGCCAAGGTATTCGCCGCCCGTCAGTTACGGGCAAAAGGGTTCAAGGGGGCGGTGATCTCTCATGCACTGTATGAAGACCACGTGGCCCGGATTGTTGAAGCAGGCGCCGACCAGACCTACCTGACCATGCAAGAGGCTGGCAAGGGCCTGGGCAAACATGTGCAATCGGCCCTGCTGCAATAACAGTTCAAACTCTTGATGCGTCGCCATCGCTGTCTCTGCCACAAGGACCACAATATGAATTTGTTTTCAATAGTCCCCAGCTCAGTTGTTTTTACGCTGCTGACAATTGCTTCCGTTGCCAACGCAGCCGAATCCCCCTACCCGCACGCTGACGAACCTATCGGCACCGTGCGGCAGGTCTACGATGGCAGGCTGTATCCCGATATTCAGGTAAACACCTTCCGCAACATTGATCGCCTGTTTCCCACCCGCACGGTGCCGCGTGGTGACGCTGTTTATCCGTTGCCGGTCAGCGACACGCCGCTGCAATCATTCTCCTACAGCGTTGATGGTCAGACCTATGATCTTTATGACGTGCTGTCCCTGAACCGGATCAGCGGCATGGTGATCATCCGTGACGGTGAAATTCTGTTTGAGAAATATTTGTTGGGCAATGATGCACGCACGCGCTGGATGTCGATGTCAGTAGTCAAATCGATCACAGCAACGCTGATTGGCGCAGCCATACATGACGGCCATATCAATAGCATTGACGACCAGATTGTGGACTACCTTCCCCGCTTCGTCGGCACTGCCTACGATGGTGTCACCGTCCGGAACCTTTTACAGATGGCCTCGGGCGTCGCCTGGAACGAGACCTACACCGACCCGGCGTCTGACCGGAGGCGTATGCTGGAAGCACAGATCAGTGGACAGCCCGGTGCCGTGCTGGACCTGATGGCTTCACTGCCGCGGGCGGCCGAGCCTGGGACGCGCTGGAACTACAGCACCGGTGAAACCCAGCTGGCCGGTGCGCTGGTGCAGGCAGCGACGGGCATGCCGGTGGCCGATTACCTGTCGCAAAAAATCTGGTCGAAGATGGGCATGGAAGCCGATGCCAACTGGTGGCTGCAATCCCCCGATGGCCTGGAAGTGGGCGGCAGCGGTCTGTCCGCCACCCTGCGCGACTATGCCCGCTTTGGCATGTTCATGCTTAATGATGGCGTCATCAATGGTGAGCGCGTGCTGCCCGAAGGCTGGATGGCCACAGCAGGCGCCCCGAAAATAATTGGCGGCGAGCAGGTGGCTTACGGTTATATGTTGTGGCCGTTCCACGAACAAAGCTACTCCGCGGTCGGCATATTTGGCCAGTACGTGTTTGTTGATCCGGACAAGAATCTGGTGGTTGCTATGTGGGGAGCGCAGCCCAAGCCGGTAGGCCGGGCGGGTCTGGACGAGGAGCGCTTCCTGGAGGCTTTGTCCGCCTTCTTTGAGTGAAAAACTATCTGTCGGCCTACATGATATGCTTTGCCTCTATTGAAGACTGTTGATCCACCTGAACTGTTGTAAGGATTCACCATGAACAAAATACAGATAGATATTGTGTCAGACATCGCCTGCCCCTGGTGCGCCATCGGTTACGCACGCCTTCAGCTCGCCATGGCTCAACTGGAGCCGGATTATGAATTCACGGTGCAATGGCATGCGTTTGAACTGAACCCCAACCATAGCGGCCAGGGCGAACCTATCCTGCCGGCATTGGCGAAGAAGTACGGCCGCAGCGAAGCTGAGATGCGCGAGGCACAGGCCAACATGATGGCGATTGCCAAAGATCTCGGCGTCAACTTCGAAAAACTGCAGGAACGCCTGACCGCCAATACCTTTGATGCCCACCGTCTGGTGAAATGGGCTGTAGACCATGACAAACAGACCGAGATGAAACAGGCCTTATTTGAGGCCTACTTTGGCGAAGCGAAGGATGTCTCCGACCCGACGGTGTTGCTGGAGTGCGTTAAATCGGTGGGACTGGATCCTGAGGCCGCCAGCGCAGTACTGGAATCGGGTCAGTTCACCACTGCGGTACGTGAAGATGAAGCCACGTACCAGAAGGCTGGTGTCAGCTCTGTGCCGGCCTTCATCATCAACAACAAGTACCTGATCTCTGGTGCGCAGGAACCTGAGGTGCTGGTGAAGGCGTTTCAGGATATCAGCGCGGAAGCCGTAGCCTGACCCATTGCATAAACTGGAAAGCGCCTTTTACGGAGAGGTGGTGTTGTGCGGAAACGACTGATCCTGGCAGCTGTAATCATTGTCATTGTTGTTGCTACGGCGGCAACTGCTTTTGTCTGGAATGAAGCGCGTAAAGAGATAAAATTTCTTTGCCCAAATTTTGCTCCAGGCGTCACGCAGCAAAGCGTTGTGACTCAACTCGATACCGGCACTTTTCTGAGGTACCAGGTGACATCAACAAGAATTATTGCAGACAGCGCTTACAATGTCGGGCTTTACAGATGCGTCATTGAACTGGATGACAGTGCCCGGGTTATAGAAGCGAAGTATGATTGATATTTTCACCAAAACCGATATCATTTTTTTCATCATTCAAGAATGGGAGCCCGTATGCTGGAGCTAAGACCAAACTGTGAATGTTGTGATAAAGACCTGCCACCCGACGCAAGTGACGCAGTCATCTGTTCATTCGAATGCACTTTCTGTACCTCATGCGCATCCGGTATTCTGAAAAACCGATGCCCCAACTGTGGCGGCAATTTCGTCTCGCGCCCGATTCGCCCTGATGCTGCGCTGGAGAAGAATCCGGCTTCTGCGAAACGAGTTTTTAAGGCTGAGGGCTGTCATGATCTTAAAACGCCGTATTAAACAAAAATCATGAACGGAATCGTCGATCTGGCAACGCTGTTAAAATCACTGGTACCTCAATTGGTGGACGGCGATTATGTATTCTGCAGCGTGTCCGGATCAATCAGTGACCATGCTTCGCTTGAACCTGTCGCGGCCATTCGGGAGCCCGAAGGGCTGACGTTGATTCTACCTGCTGCCGTTGCCGAGCGGGAGGGGTTCGACTTTAATCAGCGCTATCGACAAATTACACTGACAGTACACTCAAGCCTGGAGGCAGTGGGGCTGACTGCTGCGGTGTCGGCCGTGCTGGCAGACAGCAACATCCCTGCCAACATAGTGGCCGGTTATTATCATGATCATATATTTGTACCACGCGACAAAGCCGACAAGGCGCTGCAGATTCTGAACCGGCTGGGTGACAGTACTGAGTGATAAGGAGGCTAACATGAATAGTCCAGTGACCCAGAACAGACACGACACCCCGATAAGTTCGATCAGCCTGATTCTGGCGATCATCGCATTTGTACCAAGTGCGGCAACGTTTACACCAGCGATATTCCTGTCGGCGTTTGCGCTGGCGGGTGCTGTTATAGGCATGGTAGCGGGTGCAGTACGCCGGGGCATACTGACCATACTGGCGGTCTGCGGCACCGTTGTTGTCAGCCCACTTTCACCGACAGAGGCGTGGTTTTCGTCAGTGAGTGTTGAAGCCTGGATACTGTCTCTTATACACATCTCCGAGCCCACGAGACAGGCAGAAAACTCGTATGCC
>OJBX01000277.1_pt1 | contig 28013 bp, 28 predicted proteins | sample 1590751 | NCBI WGS metagenome assembly OJBX01 (sample SAMN05416780, study PRJEB24817) | seawater metagenome | isolation source: Sea water | place: Canada:Atlantic | collected 2013-07
TCCCAGGCCCCTTCAGGAAAAGGCATGGTAATCATGGGCCCAACTGCTTTATCTAAGTTGTGACAATGAGAGCAAACCTGTCGATACACCTCGGCAGGTTCTCGCTCCTCGGCAGCCGTTGCCAAGCTAGCGGTTGCCATTGGCAGCAATAGACCACTTACAATTGCTAGGCGCTTAACAGCGGTACATGAAAGGAGCCGAAACGGCAGGCGGTTTGTGCCGTTGCTATTCACGGCATACCTATCGGTTGTTATGTTGTACATATCAGCATCATCCGTTATTTCGACAGGGGCATGTCATTAGCAAGGGACTCAGCACAACCATTGAAAGGTAATACTTTAGTATAAATCAATGGCTTATCGCTGGCCTTCTAGCAACTACCTTTCAAAAAACATGCCGATATTAGAAATAGGACGGCTATCAAGGGATTAGCTAACCTGCACGATCTTTAAGTCCGCCTTGCGAACCTCTGTTCGTAAATAGCGTTTAACCATTTGATTAACACTTCATCAAATCATCAACCTCCGTTCACTTCTTTGTAGCTGTTGTGCTTTTCCAAGGCAGCAAACCAAGTGATACTCTTTTGCTTCTTCCCCCTTCGCTACCAACCTCAACGTGAGTCGGCATGTTTATTTCATCTTCTGACTACCCGAATGCTCGCGACTTAATGGACGCGCTACGCTTTCTGCCTGAAGAGGGCCAAATTTGGCTAGGCGAGCAGCGCATGCTGCTGATGCCACTTGCCGCGTCGACATTCTTTCGCAACGAGTTAATTACGACGTTGGGCATGGAGCGCGCCCGGGGGATCTTTATGCGCCTCGGCTACTACTCAGGACTGATGGATGCCGAGCTTGGCGAGTCGTTGAGGGGAGAGCGTTTAGGGTTGGAAGAGAGCTTTCTCGCTGGGCCACAGCTACATGCGTTGCAGGGGCATGTGCAGGCTGTGCCGATCAGCCTGGAGATGAATCTCGAGCAGGATCTTTTTTATAGCGAATTCATATGGAAAGGTTCGTTTGAAGTGGACGTGTGGCGTGCACGCGGACGACAGCGTGAGCCTGCATGTTGGACATTGCTGGGTTACGCGTCAGGCTACGCCACTCAACTATTGGGCCGCGAAGTACAGTACAGAGAAGTGAGTTGCCGAGCCTGTGGCGACGACAATTGCCGCATCATTGGCAAGCTGGCCGAAGAGTGGCCCGATCATGTCGCCTTTGCTGAATTACTGCGTGAAGCTCCTCTGATTGACGAGCTTTACGAACTTCAGGCCCGTATTGCCACACTGGAAAGCGATCTGGCTCGCACACGAGACCAGGAGACCTGGGGGCCAATTGGCTCAACACCAGCCTTTCGAGAGATGCTCACCATGCTCGACAGTGCTGCTCCCTCGGAGGTTCCCGTGTTGCTACTGGGCGAAACTGGTACGGGAAAAGAGATTCTAGCGAGACGTCTGCATGATCATAGCCTCCGTGCCAGCGGGCCATTTATTGCAATAAACTGCGCGGCTATACCGCCTGAACTCATTGAGTCAGAGCTCTTTGGCGTCGAAAAGGGGGCCTACACGGGTGCGGTGCAATCACGTATGGGCCGTTTTGAACGCGCCGATGGAGGCACCCTATTTCTGGATGAGCTTGCTGAACTTTCACCGCGTGCACAGGCAGCGCTTTTGCGCGCGCTTCAGGAAGGCCAGATCGAACGTGTCGGCGGCGAGAGTGTTACAGAGGTCAACGTGCGTATCGTTGCCGCTACCCATACTGACCTACTAACACGTGTTGAACAGGGCAATTTTCGCCAGGATCTGTTTTACCGCCTTAACGCTTTTACGTTGAGCGTACCACCGTTGTACCAGCGCCTTGATGACATCGAGCCATTGGCGGAGCACTTTCTCACCCACTTCGAGCATCACTATCAACGCCGCACACTTGGCTTTTCCGACCAGGCTCGCTCAGCCATGCACCAGTACCGCTGGCCAGGAAACGTTCGCGAACTCAAGAACTGCGTCGAACGAGGCGTGATTCTCACTGCTGACAATAAACATATTACCGAAAAAGCATTGTTTGGTGATTACCGCGTCCCGACACTGGAGCGCGAGAAAGCTCAAGGCCTAAATGAAACGGGCATGCTTATGCCTACACCCGACGACAACTCCAGCAACGTATCTGCACGACAGCGTATTCAACCACTACTAGACACTGGTATGACATTGGAAGAGGTAGAAAGAGCACTAATTCAAGCCGCCAATAGTGATAGTGGCGGAAATATATCTGCAGCAGCGCAGCGTCTTGGAATGACGCGTGCAGCCTATGCCTACCGTCTTAAAAAGCATCGACTCTAACTATTATGTGCCTGCACGAATAATATTATCCATGTCTACTGGGAATCACGCCGTAAAAATACGGTGATTATCACGTATCATGAACGCTGATTTTTTTGCGCCGCTGGCGAGTTCCCCTTCCTGTGCATGGGCGGGAGGTAAGCTAAACTCTCAAGGGGGGCAGCGGATTCAAGCGGCGCTTGGAGCAGGCTGGCGTTCAAACGACGTACAATACAAGGCATTGCTTGCTTTCGATAAGATTTTAAGCCAAGCAGCGTGTCACCTAGCGCTAGCGCGGTGAGACTGCTATCCACCACGTAGTGAGTTGGCTCGCCCTGCACATGCGATCAATGAACTAGTCGCATCCCACGGTGGTAAAGCCGCGCCTGCCAAATGTCATCACGACTGCCCTTTTTACGCACAGCCATCATTTCAAGCTCTAGCAACATCATTGTTGCAAACTGTTGCTGCCGACGTGGCGCATTAATGGGAAAATCAACCAAAAGGCGATTAACGCCATTAGCGAACCAGCCACTACCGCCAACGCCAGCAAGTGTATAAAAGAGCCTGAAAGCGGCATTGTCGGGTGCGATAGCAGCAGTAAGATCATGGCGTAGTAAATTGATACATTCATCGTGCGCCGATGGGAAAAGGGGATCGCCGTCATCAAGATCAGCAGTAGCTACATCGCCACCAGTTGCCATTCGGCTTCTGCCCACGGCCACAGCAACCAACGCACTCCCAGCGCATGAGGGCGCCCACCGCTTTCCAAGCGAGGATAGTTTGTATCTGTGAGAGCACTAAAAATAGAATCGCAACTTGATGTGCATGCTGCATCTTGTGCGTGTCGGATCTATAAAAGAAACTTCCCAAATTATGCCGCTATTTGGGCATACTCAGCGTGTTTTAGTTTTTGACTATCACAGTCCCAAGTAGGCCTTCTTAATCATCTCATTGTCCTTAAGCGAATCGGAGGGCCCATCCAGAACCTGGTATCCATTTTCAAGCACGTAGGCGCGATCACTAACTTGCAGCACCTGTTTAACATTCTGCTCCACCAATAAAATGGGCATTCCGGTATCGGCTACTCGGCGTATGGCCGCCATCACATCCTTGACCAATAGCGGCGACAATCCCAGGCTAGGTTCATCCAACAGGAGCATCTTAGGACCAAGCATCAACCCCCGAGCAATTGCCACCATCTGCTGTTGCCCCCCCGAAAGTTGCACTGCTTTTACGCGGGCGTATTTTTTGAGGTCAGGAAAGAGCGTTAAAACTTTCTCCAGATTTTCGTCACGTTCCTCACGTGCTGAGGGCAGTGAGGCCCCCAGCAACAGATTATCGTGTACTGTCATATTACCGAATAGTTGACGCCCCATCGGTACATGGGCAAGCCCAACTCGCGCCATCTCATGAGGCTTGCGCCCAGAAACTTCTTGCCCATCAAAGTGGATGGTTCCTTTCCAAGGCTTGATCATCCCTGACACTGCTCGAAGAATGGTCGACTTGCCACTGCCATTGCCGCCAATCAACCCCACCAGTTCACCACTTTTGACCGTCAGCGAGGCGTCGAAGACCACCTTTAATGAACCATAACCAAGATCGACATTCTGGACACTCAGTACATTATCCGCTTGGTCTGCCATTAGTCCTCTCCCAGATAGGCGGTAATGACGCGTGGATCCTTGATCACATCACGTGGTAAACCCTCGGTAATCACATTCCCGTTTGCCATGACAATCACATGATCCGATAGCTCTATAATGGCTTCCATAATGTGCTCCACCATTACGATGGTCAGATCCTGGTCAGCCAATCGCTGCACAAATTCGATCATTTCCTTGAGAGCAGGCGGGTTTAAACCGGCCATCATCTCATCAAGAAACAGGACGCTAGGCTGGACAGCTAATGCTTTAGCCAGCTCTAAACGTCGTCGCCTGGCTAGGTTCAGATCTAGGGCAGGTTGGTCATAGCGATCAGCAAGGCCAACCTTTTCCAGAACGTCCATGGCCAATTGTTCGGCTTTCTTGCGCTTAGGCTCTTTAAGGAAGGCTGCTACCAGGACATTCTCAAGCAATGTCAGTTCTTCGAAGGGTCTTTCTGTCTGAAACGTACGGCCAATACCAACACGGGTACGCATATACGGTGGAAGGCGGGTGATCTCATTGCCATGCAAGTAAATGCGACCTGCCTGGGGGGTAACAAAGCCCGTAAGGGCATTGAATAATGTTGTTTTACCCGCACCATTAGGCCCAATCAATCCGAGAATCTTACCCTGCTCGACATCCAGAGAAACATCGTTTACAGCCACTACACCGCCGAACGATACGGTGATGCCATCAGCCTTGAGCGCGCTTGGCATAAACCCTCCTGATCAAATAACGCGCTGGTTCGCCAACGATTCCACGAGGCATGAAAATAACCACGACCATTATCAACAAGCCGTAGATCAGCATGTTGGCCTCTGCAAACGTAGTACGGAATATCTCACCTGAACCCACGATCAATAGCGCTCCTACGCAAGGCCCCCAAATGGTGCCCCGCCCACCGATGATGGCTGTTAAGGCGATCTGTACCGACAACAGGAGGTAAAAGATGATGTGTGGTTCGATGAAGGAAAGAAAGATCGCATAAATCCCCCCGCCTAACGCCGTCAATGCACCTGAAAGCATGAACGCTTTCAGTTTCACGGTGGTGGGATTGATGCCCGATGCCATGGCGGAATCTTCATCTTCCCGAACAGCGCGAAGCTGGTAGCCGAACTTGCTGCGCGATATGAGCATCACGACCAACACGGTTATCGCTGCGAATGCCAACGCCAGATAGTAGTTGACCTGGCGAGAGAACAGATCAAGTCCGAAGGGCTCTGGCAACGTCATGATAAAGACCCCGGTCGCACCTCCAGTCAACCAGCCTTCATTAATAGCGATCAGTCGAAATATCTCAGCGATGGCAATGGTCGATAGCGTGAAATAGGGCCCCTTAAGTTTGAAGGTTAAGCGGCCCCATAGATATGCCAGCATGGCAGCAGCGGCTAGCGCCATCAGAATTGTCCACCAAGGAGCAATCTCATGGTGTGAAGTCCCAACAGCAACAAAATACGCACCGAGTCCTACGAAACTAGCATGCCCTAGGCTCACTTGGCCGGCCCACCCACCCAGGATATCCCAGGCGGTGGCCCAGCCAGCGTATAACAGTAAAGTAATGGCTACCGATAGATAGCCCGGGAACATCTGAGGATAAAGAATGCCCACCAGAACCAATCCGGCAAAAATGATGTAATGCTTTTTCATACGCGCTTCACCGTCTTACCGAACAGGCCCTCGGGGCGCAGTAACAGTATCAACAAGAACACCAGCAGCCCGTAGGCATCTCGGTAGTCTGATGTAAAATAGGAAGCCCCCATCACCTCGACCACCCCCAGCAATAGCCCACCGGCGATAGCAGCCCCAATATTACCTAGCCCCCCTAATACGGTGACTACAAAGGCCTTAAGCGTGAAGATGGCACCTGAGAATGTCGGTGTGGCAAACAACAGTGGAATCAGCACGACACCTGCGGTTACCGCCAGGGCCATACCAATACCGAAAACCACGGCTTCGATCCAACGGGTATTAATACCCACTAGCTCAGCACCCAAGCGATTGTCGGCAGTGGCACGAATGGCGCGGCCCAGTTCCGTATGGTTGAGTACCGTATAGAGTCCGGCAATCACCACCACCGTTGCTAGACCCGCGAGCAGCAGAATCATTGAGAAACTTACATCCCCCAGGGAAACTGTACTGGAGGCATACGACACATTGACGGACTTGGGCTCGGCACCAAAGGTCAGTAACAATATATTGCCAATAACCAGGGCTAGCCCAAGGGTGACCAGGAGCGAACTTTCAGGCGGTGCTTCCATCAGCCGGGAGAGCACTAACCGCTGTAGCATCGCCCCAGCCAAAAAACCTAGTGGCATGGCAACAAGCAGAGACAGGTAGGGGTCCCAGCCTAATAAAGAGTTGAGCAACACCGCGCAATACATGCCCAGAATAACGAAGTCTCCATGAGCAAAGTTGATTACCTTCATTACACCGAAAACTAGCGTCAGCCCTACTCCAATCAACGCATAGACTCCACCAATCAGCACTCCATTGGACAGATTCTGCAAAAAGGATACATAGTCAAACATTATGATCTCTCTAGTTGTGCCATGCAGGCGTCCCGATTAGCGCTCGTCCCACACCGGTGTTGGATAACGAACTTCTTCAGCAGCCAAGTCGGCGGGGAACACGGTGACGTGCTCACCGTCCTGGATCTGCAATACAAGGCTGCGAATCGGGTTCTGTCCCTGAAAGCCATCGAAGCTTTCAAACACAACATGAGTGACCGGCGTATCCAAATCGGTCTCGGCTAGAGCATCCCTCACATCACTGCGTTCAAGAGACTCGGCGCGTTCAAGCGCATCAGCAGCGACTCGAAGTGCCAGATAACCCTCTGCTTCGTAGAAAGTGGGTTCCTCACCCGTCTTGGGTTTTAGGCGCTCGTAGAGATCTTCCACACCATCGTACTGAACGTCCTTGCTCCAGCTCACTACAGTGGCCACATACTCAGCAAGATCACCTACCTGATCGACGAAGCTAGGCAAGGCGGCACCGGTATCAATAGCCACGGCTTTGGCATTTAGGTTCACCTCGCGCATTTGACGCGCGATAGCTACCCCATCTTCCGCGTAAGCAACCACATAGAGCAGGTCAGGTTCTTCAGAACGGAAACGATTCAGAATGGGTCGAAAATCAGACGTGCCTTGATCGTAGGACTGGTTGCCCACGACTTCATAGCCACGCTCTTCCGCTAAACGTTCGCCCTCCTCGGCAAGCGATGCTGGCCAAGCACCATTGCCATACAGCATGGCGACGGTTTCCAAGCTATCGTCTTGTTCACGTAGGAAATCGAAATAATCGAAATAGCTTTCAGCCACAATCGTTGAGTTGTGCTTGGCACGAAATACCCAGGGTGAACCTGGTTTGGTAATACTGTTGTCTGCGCTACCGAGCACAATGAGGGGAATTTCTTGGCGGGTCATCAACTGCGCCATTGGGCCAGTAATGCTTGATGCATAGGAGCCCATAATTAAAGGAACATCCTGCCGATTAAGTGACTCGATCGCTGCCAACGCACTGGTAGCTTCAGAACGGTCATCTTGTACGGCTAGCACCAGAGGCTCTCCCCGTACCCCGCCGCCTTCGTTGATTTCCTCCAGAGCAACTTCCATTCCAGCCTGATAGCGCTCACCAAAGGCGGCGAAGGGACCAGACAAGCTATTAATGACACCGACTTCGATATCAGCTAAGACGGCGGGAGCCGCTAGAAGCCAGGGAGACATTGAAGCGACAGCGATTAATTTTTTCATTATATTGCCTCTTGATAAGATCTATAAAAGGACATTTAGTCGATTTTTTAGTATCTTTTCGATTATTCACGACTAAATTATGTATAGACCAAGCTTACAAACGTTAGCAAGGCAACTTCATTAAACGGTAATCACAGTCATTCAAACCATTTACCTTTATCGCCCCAAAAACAATGAATAAGGAGCATCCATGAATCTCCCGTCGGACCCAGTCGCGTCACTGGGAATCGCTGGATTCGCTGACGCATTGCGCCGAAGAGATATCACCTCAGAGCAGGCGGTTAGTGCGTACCTAGCCCGTATTGAAATATTGGATCCATTGGTCTGCGCCTATGAAACAGTAGATGCCACTCGTGCTCTAGCCACAGCGCGCGCCATGGATATGCTGCTGGCCAACGGGGTCGACCTGGGCCCGCTGATGGGGTTGCCGGTATCGGTTAAAGACCTATTCATTGTTGATGGAATAACACCACATGCTGGCTCCAATCTGCCTCTTCAGGACAAATTGGGTACTCATGAAGGAACCTTCATTCGTGCGTTGAAATCGTCAGGTTGCGTAATTTTGGGTACCACTAGGATGGTAGAGTTTGCGCTCGGCATAACGGGCCATTCCGAGTCTCGTGGCACGCCTTGGAATCCATGGGATGACCAGCAGCATCGTCTTCCGGGTGGTTCCAGCTCTGGTGCCGGGGTCGCGCTTGCCTCAGGATTGTGTGGCCTTTCCATAGGTAGTGATACAGGGGGGTCAGTCAGAGTTCCCGCAGCGATGTGCGGCTTGTTTGGCTTAAAGACCACGGTAGGCCTATGGCCTACTGACGGCGCCTTTCCACTGGAGCCTAATACCGATTCCATTGGTCTCCTCACACGAACCGCACAGGATGCCTCCATTGCATTTCATGCGCTGAATGACAGAATCAACCCCTCATCACAACCCCATCAGACTCCGATAACACCTGACCAGCTGACACTGGGTGTGCCAGATAATTACTTCCTTGAGGGGGTCGATTCGGAGATGAAAATCGCATTTGATCGTGCCCTATCCGTTTTTAAAAGGAATGGCGCTAAGCAGACTCACGTTCATGTCCCGGATGTAGATGGTCGCGAACGCTATTTCCCCGTCGCCATGCCTGCTCACTTATTGGCTTGGCTCGGCGAGGAGTTCTTTCTAGAACACCAGGAACTCATTGATCCTATTATTCGTGCACGCATTGATAGAGGTATTGGCATCAAGGCCCATCATTACCTAACGCTGGCTCAAGAGCGACAGTGTCACATTGAGACAGCCCAATCTTTGTTTGATCAAGTCGATGTGATTGTTAGCCCTACCACCCAGGAGCCGCCGCAGAAGCTGAGTGAACTAGAGAATCCTGACATGGCGATGCAGGCTGCGATGGGTATGACGCGCAATACACAGCCCGCCAATTATTTTGATTGGTGCGCTGTCACTCTACCAATGGGGTCTGATTCGGCAGGCATGCCACTTGGCTTACAATTAAATGGGCCTGGCAATAACGATTCGAGGCTATTAGCTATTGCCGTTGCTTTAGAAGCTCTTCTTGATCCGGCACCACACCCTAAACCATTTCGTGGGCATGCGCTGCGTTGAGTAAGTTAGTATTGCCAGCTCTTTGCTGGTGTTAATGTCGGGGTCACACCAAACCAGCATCACGACATAGCGAACGGATACACTCTAATATACGCTGCTGCCCATCATCAGGCAGTCGATAGCGTGGCACGCTGACGCTGATAGCCCCTTCCACTCGACCATCGGCGCCGCGAACTGCCTGACCGAAACAGATAATGCCTAGTTCATTTTCCTCGTCATCGATTGCGTAACCACGTTCTCGCGTTAACGTGAGCTCATTGCGCAACGCCTCAAGCGTCGTACAGGTGCGATGTGTGACGGGCTCTAGCGTCAATTGCGCTAGGTACTGCTCACGGGTGGCTTCGTCGAGGGTGGCGAGATACGCCTTACCTACCGAGGTGGAATGCATGGGTACTGGCATTCCGATGTAAGAGGCCATGCGAACTGCTTCAGGCGACTCAACCTTATCAACAAAGGTCATATGGCAGCCAAACGGCACGCCCAAGTGCACCGTTTCTCCAGTTTGCTTACCGATGGCGCGCAAGGTAGCCCGAGCGCGCTCCTGCAAGCTACTGCGTGCCAGCGATTGCTGGGTGAGACGAAGCAGCGAGCGACCCAGCACGTACTCTCCACCCTCTGGATTACGTTCAACAAAGCGCTCCTGTTCAAGTGTATTTAGCAAACGATAGACCGTAGGTCGTGGCATCTCTAGATGGGCCTGGATATTACGGATGGTCGCTTCGCTGCCAAGTTCAGCTATCACTTGCAACAAGCGTAGGCCCTTTGTCACCGCGGCGGCCCCCTGTACGCCGGGCCGGGGCACTCCTTCTTCGCCGTCAACCATCATTGCTTACCTCTTCAAATAATACGAATGTCTAATCAGCAATCTGTCACGGCCCATTGACGCATCGCGACTGGCCTCTTACCTTAAAACATATTGTCCATATTATGATCAATATGTCCACATAGTGGACGGAGGAAATATGCCGGTTCAAGCTGATGATCATCAACGAATGCCTTACCAATATCCGCAACCTGCCGAGGCCGCACTTGAAATTGTCGAGCCGCATGCCCTCCCCCAGGATGAACGAATCTGGGTGCCGCAAGCGGCAAACGTTGATTTCCGACCGTTGTGCCTGAACGTGTCACAAGGCTACTGGGTCAACCTGCTGCGCGTTCGCAAGTCCGGCGTACTTAGCCGCCACCGTCACCCTAACCCGGTGCATGGCATGGTACTCAAGGGCAAATGGCGCTATTTAGAACACGACTGGGAGGCCACGGAGGGCAGCTACGTCTACGAACCTCCAGGCGAGACTCACACACTGGTTGTCGACGAGGATGTCGAGGAAATGATCACTCTCTTCCAGGTCAACGGCGTAATGTATTACGTCGACCCATGGGGCAAGCACTTAGGTTACGAAGATGTTTTTACCAAGATAGACATGTGTCGTAAGCATTATGAAGCCTGTGGGCTCGGCCGTGACTATGTCGACCGGTTCATTCGCTGAAGCGAAACATTCGTCCTAGACAAAATGCATGATTTAAGGTTCTAACGCCAAAAACAAAACTACAAAATGAAACGGAGCACTCTTATGATGTTTAACAAACCCCCGCTAGCCATATCCGTTAGCTTACTCGCTTTCGCCTTGTCAACCGGCAGTGCTCAAGCTGACTACCCCGAAAAACCGATTGAACTGATTGTCCCCTGGTCAGCGGGTGGCGGCACCGATGCAGTAGCCCGCCAGTTGGCCAATGGGCTGCAAGAACAGCTTGGGCAAACGGTCAATGTGGTCAACCGCACCGGCGGCGCCGGAGTGGTGGGCCATACGGTCATGGCCAATGCCGAGCCGGATGGTTATACCCTTGGCTTGGTGACCGCCGAGATCACTACCTATCGACACATTGGCAGCTCTCAAGTCTCGTATGAAGATCTGGCGCCGATTGCGTTGATCAATCTCGACGCCGCGGCGTTTAACGTCAGCGCCGAATCAGAGTGGGAAGACCTCGATAGCGCCCTGCAAGACATTGAAGCCAACCCCAACGAATACACTGTCTCCGGCTCTGCACCAGGCGCTGCCTATCATCTGGCATTCACTGGTTTCCTTAACCAGCAGGGCATTGATCCCAACACTGTTTCACTCGTCCCCAGCGAAGGTGCTGCCCCCGGCCTTCAGGAGCTCGCTGCCGGTGGTGTGGATTTTGTGTTCTCCTCACTGCCCGAAGCTGAATCCATGCGAAGTGCCGAGCGCGTAAGAACGCTCGCCGTGTTCGCCGACGAGCGCCTTGACGCCTTCCCTGACATTCCCACTGCCGAAGAAGTTACCGGCGACGAATGGGCGGCGGGTACGTGGCGTGGTCTGATCGGCCCTGAAGGATTACCCGATGATGTCGTCGATACCCTGGCGAAGGCCGCAGAAGCCGTCTACGAATCTGACCAATTCCAGGAGTTCATGACCAATCAGGGCTTCGGCATGCAGTGGGAAGGTCCGGAAGGCTTTCGCGACTTTATGGCTGAAGCTGACGAAAATAACGGTGAAATAATCGACAAGTTGGGCCTAGCAGAGTAACACCATGCGCATCAACGACCTCTTGATGGGGCTGGTAATGGCGCTGCTTGGCGCCATTACTATATGGGCCTCCAAGGATTTCCCGCCGATAGCGCGCCAGCCCTACGGGGCTGGCACTTTTCCCACCATCATCGGCGCCTTTCTAGTTGGGCTTGGCCTGCTACTGTCACTTCGCGGCTGGCAGCAGCGTGGCGCCCTGTTCCTTTGGCAGGGGCAGGTGACGCTGTCGCGTACTTTAATATGCCTGCTCGCTGTTATCACCGCCGTCGCTGGTTACGTGTTGCTAACGCCGCTGCTCGGCTTCCCACTGGTCGCGCCCATAATGCTCACCTTGTTGATTGGCTGGCTGTCAGGCGGCCGCTGGGGGTTGGCCATTATCGTCGCCATTGTGGCAAGTGCGGTGGTATGGAGTGTTTTCGCATTATTGCTGCATGTGCCACTTGATCTGGGCATTCTCGAAGAGGTGATCTACTAATGGCGGAACTACACGCAGCATTAGGCATGGTGTTTGCCTGGGATGTCCTCGCGGTGATCCTCGGCGCTTCGCTATTTGGCCTGCTGATCGGCGCCATTCCAGGCTTGACCGCAACGATGGCGACCGCCTTGCTCGTACCGGTCACCTTTTTCATGGAACCGCTTCCAGCTATCAGCGCTATCGTAGCCGCCACGGCTATGGCTATCGTGGCTGGCGACATACCCGGTGCCCTGCTCCGTATACCAGGCACCCCCGCCTCAGCTGCTTACACTGAAGAAGCCTACCTGATGGGCCGTCAGGGAAAGATCGGCCAAGCCCTCGGAGTAAACTTGGCGTGCTCGGTCGTCGGCGGGCTCATCGGCGTGGCATTTCTCGTATTTTTCGCCCCACTGGTGGCTGATTTCGCTCTTCGCTTCACCAGCGACGAATACTTCTGGTTGGCCCTGCTCGGGCTTTCCTGCGCCGTGCTGGTATCCGGTGCAGATCCCCTCAAGGGCGCGATCTCAATGCTGATCGGCCTATTGATCTCAATGGTGGGCATGGATTCGGTCTCTGGCCAGATCCGTTTTACCTTCGGCATCTCTGATCTGCTCGGCGGCATCTCAATTCTGCCGGTACTGATTGGCCTGTTCGCCATCGCGGAGCTGCTGCGACGCATGCCAGAAATCGGCCACACCCATTTTCCTCCGCCTCCGCCGGTGGAAAAGCCATTTAGCGGCGTGGGCAGACTAATGTGGCAATACAAAGGAGGGATCGCGCGTAGTGGCGTGCTCGGCACGCTGATTGGCGCACTGCCCGGGGCGGGGGCCGATATCGCTTCATGGATCAGCTACGCCTTGTCACGCAAACTCTCGCGCACGCCCGAAAAGTATGGCACGGGGCATCCCGAAGGATTGGTCGCGGCTAGCTCGGCAAATAATGCCGCGCTCTCGGGTGCCTACATTCCTGCCCTGGTGTTCGGCATTCCTGGTGACACTATCACCGCCATTATTATCGGCGTACTGATGATGAAAGGCATTACACCAGGGCCAGATGTTTTCACCTCCAGCGCCACCTTGGTCAACGCCATATTCATCGTGTTCATCCTGGCCAACCTACTGCTATTACCTCTTGGCATGCTCGCCATTCGCGGCGCACGCCATATCCTTGCAGTTCCCTCCAGCGTGCTCTACCCGCTCATTTTGCTGTTTTGCATCGTCGGTGCCTTCGCCGCCAACAACAGTCTGCTGGATGTCTGGCTGATGCTTGGGCTGGGCCTGCTGGCCTACTTCCTGGTGGAGAACGACTTCCCCATCGGGCCCATGATTCTGGCGGTAATTCTCGGCCCAGTGGTAGAGAGCAACTTTATGCGCTCAATGATTAAAGCCAACGGCGAACTCCTGGTGCTCTTCGAACGCCCTATCGCTGCCATGCTGGGCGGGCTCGCATTACTGGTATGGCTGGCCATTATCGTCTCCAGCGTGCGCTCGGCCTGGCAGACACGTGCGGCGGCGACCCCATCTTAAGCACCCCATTTTCGTAACCTAACCCCCTTTTCATGTTCTAAAGAGGAGAGATATGAAGACTGTTATAGTTATTGGTGGTACTACCGGCATCGGGCGGGCGATTGCGCAAGCGTTTGCCGATCAGGGTGGCGAAGTCCACGTCACCGGCATCGAGCCTACGAGCGAACAGCAAGCCGAAGGCGTAACCAACCGACACCAACTAGATGTGCGTGACCCGGCCCAGGTTGAGCACTTCTTCGCGGCGTTCCCAAAATTGGATGTGCTGGTGAACTGCGCAGGCGTCATCCAGCGTGACGGCAAGGAGTTCACGCCCAAAGGCTTTGCTGAGGTTATCGACATCAACCTCAACGGTACCCAGCGCTGTTGCCATGCTGCGCATGCGGCCCTCAAGGCAACGGGTGGCTGCATTATCAATACCGCTTCAATGCTGTCGTTTTTTGGCAGCGGGCATGCCCCAGCCTACTCGGCCTCTAAGGGCGGCGTGGCCCAACTCACACGGTCGCTGGCGATCGCCTGGGCAAGCGATGGCATTCGCGTCAATGCCCTTGCGCCGGGCTGGATTGCCACCGACTTGACTGCAGCGCTCACCCAGAACAGCGAACGCTCAGCGGAACTCGTCGGCCGCACGCCCATGGGCCGCTGGGGTAACCCCGACGACCTCGCTGGGCCAGCGCTGTTCTTGGCCTCCCCGGGCGCTAACTTCATAACGGGCATACTTTTACCGGTAGATGGTGGCTATTCGTCACGGTGAGCCCGAATATCGAAGAAATAGGAGGACATGGTATGGATCTGGGAATCGCGGGACGCTGGGCCGTGGTATGCGCGGCGAGCAAAGGTTTGGGGCGAGGCTGCGCCGAAGCGCTGGCCAAAGAGGGTGTCAACCTGGCCATCAACTCACGCAATACCGAGGTGCTCGAAAAAACCGCCGACGCGTTGCGGGCACTTAATCCAGCCATCGAGGTTCGCCCCGTGGCCGGCGATATCGGACGCGAGGAAGTACGGGAGGCGTTGCTGGCCGTCTGCCCCCATGTCGATATCCTTATCAACAATAACGGCGGGCCGCCACCAGGTGATTTTCGCGACTGGGATCGGGAAGCGTGGATACAGGCCGTGGATGCCAACATGATCACGCCTATAGAGCTGATCAAGGCCACGGTCGACCGTATGGCCGCCAACGGCTTTGGTCGCGTGGTCAATATCACCTCGGGCGCGGTCAAAGCCCCCATAGACATTCTCGGGCTCTCCAACGGTGCGCGCAGCGGGCTAACCGGCTTCGTCGCAGGGCTCGCTCGCCAGCCGCAACTCGCCTCACACAACGTTACTATTAATAACCTATTACCCGGCTCATTTGATACCGACCGCCTGCGTGGCAACTTCGAAAATGTTGCGGAGAAGACTCAGCTAACTATCGAACAGGTACGCGAACAGCGAGCCCAGGGCGTACCAGCCCGGCGATTTGGCACCGCCGGAGAGTTTGGTGCCTTCTGTGCCTTTATGTGCAGCGAGCATGCGGGTTACTTGACCGGTCAGAACATTCTGCTCGACGGAGGTGCCTATCCAGGAACCTTCTGATTGATTAAGTTTACGGTTAGTGGCCTGAACTTTTGCTGAGTCATGTATAAGGTCCTATGCTCAGGCTTTGGCTTACGCCAAGCATACAGGGAGGCATCGGAAATACCTTCTTGCCGTGCCACTTCAGCAACGGATAGGTTGTACGGAGGTAACAGCTTCTTCAGCAGTGCGTCTTTGCGCTCTGGGGAATAACGTGGCATCGAAGGGTCTTGGTTAGGATAAATCAATCAGGCGACAGCTATCCTGGCACCCGGGGACTATGCCATGTCTATATTCTCTTCAAATTCGACATAAAGGTATGTTTTGCTAAATCTATGTTTACGCAATAAACATGGCAAGGAACGATGTTTAAAAAAATGAAAAAAATCGACATAGACCAATCCAGCGCCGATACCTAAAAACATAGTTTGCGAGCATAACCAACCATGGGATACAGACTACACTTCAACCATAAACAGTCGCTCCATACTGTTATCCAACTCCGTTTCATATGAAGCTTCATAACCACCACTTGACAAAAAAGTGAGGTGGTGAGCTATCAGACAACCAATACTGATGTGACAGCTACCCGAAGCTACATTGCCAACCTGGTAGGCGTGAGTTCAAAGACGGATGGTTAAGACTACTTACAGAATGCCATAGCGGAGTGTGGAAACTAGACTTTGAAGATGGAACTTCTATTGGCTCAGCCAGAAGACTAACGTCACACTTTCTTCAGTATTAGCCGGGTTTAGAGTCAAAAGTTACTTCATTGTTTTTACAGCTAGCTGATCGGTATACGCTAATTTGAGTAACCCATAATGACCCTTCCTAAGCCTTTACTCGAGCGCCGCAAAGCTCTATCTGCCAACGAGCAGCGTTTTATTCTTGCTGGCTGGAAATACCTCCTAAATGTCCGGCGTGAGCCCGTATGGTTTCCAACATAGCGGTTGCTGCAGCAGAGGGCGAACCGCGGGAAGGTGTAATGATACCCAGCGAGCGAGGAACATAAGGAGCGATTAAAGGACGCCAACCTATTCCTTCCGCAGAAATCTGGCGGAAGCTAAGTGAGGGAAGCGCAGCAACGCCGAGGCCTGCGGCCACCATTCGTCCGGCGGTACCTATCTGGCTTACTTCACACATCAAATCCATTTCCAAACCCTGGTCTTTTAACACAGTTTCAATCGCCTCGCGCGTACTTGAAAGACGGCTCAACCCAATAATGGGATAGTGCAGTAGCGTCTCCCAAGGAACGGTGTCTAACGCCAATAAGGGATGCCCATGAGGACATACCGCTACAAAGTAGTCTTCCACGAGAGGTTCAAAATGGGTTGCTTCTGTGCGGAGTGGCTGAACCGATAGACCTATATCCGCGCGATGATCACTCACAAGGTCATCCACCTGGGAGGCCAACACATCGTGAACATTCATCGCAATATTGGGGAATCGGCGACGGTAATCTGCTAGTACTGTCGGCAAAAAACCTGCCGCTAGTGTAGGCAGCGCCGCCAGAGTTATTTTCCCTCTCTGCTTATTGAACAGTTCACCAATGTCGCTCAGAGCCTCATCCCAATCGCTAATCAGTCGTCTAGCGGTGTGCAGAAAAAACTTTCCTTCCGGGGTAAGTTGCACGCCGCGAGGAGAACGATTGAACAGTACACCACCCACACACTCTTCTAATTTACGGATGGCGATACTTAGTGCTGGCTGAGACATGTGTAGGCGCTCGGACGCCTCCACGAAGCTGCCAAACTCAGCGATAGCAACAAAGGCTTTTAATTGTCGGATTGAAGGCTGCATAAATAAAGTAAAAGTCTCATTCATATAAATATATTAGACAAATGCTAGCAGGTTCTTCCATTCTTAATAAGTCAAATGAAACGCACCTTCTGGAACCAAAAACCCACAATACCCAGAGAGAGCAATTGCTATGTACTCACTAAAAACGCCGCTCATAACTGCCATCCTCAGTGCTGGCTTGATCGCTGGCACTTCGGCCCAAGCAGAAGAACAGCTCTTAATCGGCTCTACCTCCACATCGTCTAGCCAATACGGCTACTTTGTCGCCGTTGGGCAAATTATTAATCAGCATGTGGATGATGTGCGCACCTCGGTAGTAGAAACCGGTGCCACAGTGGACAACTTGCGCCGCATTTTAAGAAACCAAGTGGATATGGGACTCGTCACCACGAACGTCGGCTATCACGCCTATGCGGGTGAAGGTGAGTTTGAGGGCCGCCCCGTGGATAACCGCCTTCTTTGGGTCTACTCCCAGGCACCACAAAATGTTGTTATGCGCGAAGATGCTGGCGTTACGAGCATGGCGGAATTGGACGGTGCTCGTCTCAACCCAGGCATTACCGGTTCTGCTACCGAGGCAACCACTATCGCAGTCATGGAGACATTGGGTCTAGCTCCGGAATATGTTCGTGGCTCCACCACTGATGTAGTTGCCGGTGTAAAAGACAACCGCATGGCGGGATACGTCAAATCCGGCGTGGGCGAAAAGCTGGATGGCTCCTCCATGGACATTGCAACCTTTACGCCCATCCAAGTGCTTTCCCTAAACGATGAACAAACTGAAATCCTGAGTGAACAGATGCCGGACATTTCAGTCGTTAACATTCCTGAGGGAGCAGCTGATGGAGTGCCAGCTTACTCCACTTGGAGCTTTGGTTTAGCGATGCATTCAAGCCCTGATCTCAGTGAAGAAACGGCCTACCAAATTGTTAAAGCCGTTATGGAGAATCCTGAACCGCAAGTAAGTGCGCTCGCTAATCTCGCCGATGTCGATATCGCAGAACTCACCCTAAGCAGTGGAACGGTGCCCTTTCATCCAGGAGCCGCGCGCTATTTTGAAGAGCAGGGATACGAGATTCCTGAACACCTGATGCCGACAGAATAAGGCGAGGAGCTCGGTTCCATGCGCAATAAACTGCTAATGCTGGTCGCCCTTCTTTTGGGCGGCTTCATCTTCTACACCTCAGCGACCGGGCCTTTTGAAAGCTTGGTTCACCGCAGTCTCTTTCTTGCGCTGGTCATCGGGCTGGGATTACTCACTTATCCACTGGGCGCTGGTAAGGCTTGGCGCCCCTTAGGGATAGTTATTGATTGCATATTAGCTTTGGGAGCAATAACCGCCTGCCTGTTTATTACTTTCAACGCTAACAGCATTCTGACTACCTTACCCTGGGCAACGACTCAGGATATGGCGCTCACTGCCATTTTAGTGGTGTCCATTTTGGAAGTTGCCCGACGGGCTATTGGATGGGTATTCCCACTACTAGTGACACTGGGTATCGCCTATGCGCTGCTGGGTGACCGATTGTCAGGGCCGCTCAGCCATCGTGGTTTTGATGCTAGTTTCGTAACGGAAACGCTGTTTCTCGGTGATTTAGGCGTATGGGGGATGCTACTCGGCGTAGCCGCCACCACCATTGCCGCGTTTGTACTCTTTGGAAGCCTGCTGCTCCACACCGGTGGCGGCCAAACCTTTATTGATCTTTCAATGCGCATCGGCGGGCGTAGCCAAGGGGGGGCCGCCAAAATTGCGACGGTGGCTTCCAGCCTGTTCGCTATGGTCAGCGGAAGCGCGGTAGCCAACGTAGCCACCACGGGCAACTTCACCATACCTATGATGAAACGGCTCAAATACCCACCGGCCTTTGCTGGCGGGGTGGAGGCCGTTGCATCTACCGGGGGCCAGATCGCGCCGCCGATTTTAGGCGCGGCGGCCTTTATCATGGCCGAGATATTAGGTGTCAGCTACGTCACGATTGCCCTAGCTGCCGTATTACCCGCGTTCCTTTTCTATGTGGCCGTTTTTTTCACACTGCACTTAGTGGCTGTGAGAAACGCATTTCCTTTAGTGCCTGAAAGCGAGCTTCCCGCTTGGCCAGACGTACTCCAATTTAAGCGTCTAATTCCTATTGTTGCCGCTCTGGGAGGTTTGTTTGGTGGCGTTCTCAATGGCTACTCCATTCAATTCGCGGCTTTTCTGGGTATTACCTTCCTGTTGATCAGTTACCTTTTCTTTGCTTTCTTGGATCGAACGCCGCCCCGTCAAATCGTACTTGCGCTACTGACAGGCCTGGAGGATGCCGGTAAAGGCATGGTCATCATTGGCGTTTTGCTAGCAGGGGCACAGATTCTGGTGGCAATGCTCAACCTAACGGGTATTGGCGTCACGCTTTCGACGCTAGTCGTCAGTGTCGCTGGTGAGCAGGTTATCCTGGTGGCGTTAATTGTCGCAGTCATCTGCCTCATTATGGGCATGGGTATTCCTACCACTGCTGCCTATGTGCTGGTCGCTGCCGTACTGGCACCTGCGCTGACCCGCATCGGTATCGAGCCCTTGGTCGCCCATCTGTTCGTGTTCTATTTTGCGACCATATCGGTCATCACCCCGCCCGTGTGTATCGCGGTTTTTGTTGCCGCAGGGATCGCTAAGGCGGGCTGGTTACAGGTCGCGGGTCACGCGATCCGCTTGGGGGCCACCACCTACATTATACCGTTCCTGATCCTGGCATACCCCGCGCTTATCGGTTTAGGCGACGCCTGGGACATTACTCTTGCGGCTGCTCGTGCCATGGCCTTTGTATTGGCTTTCGCCGGCATATTGGGAGGCGCTCGCCTTTTCGGCAATCGATGGCTGGATAATGCGCTGCTGGCAATCACAGGACTATTGGCGCTGGTGCCGAATATGGCATTTGGCTTAGTGGGCATTGCGGGCCTGACGGGGCTCTATTTATGGGCGTGGCAATCCTCTCGGCGTATTGCACTTCAAGGAGCGGAGCTATGAGTCACCAAGGACTGAGCATGACGAATATTGCGATGATTGGCTGTGGCACTATCGGCATTAGTTGGACCGCCTACTTTCTTTCTCGCGGTTTACATGTCACGGCTTTCGACCCTGATGCCACCGCCCGCGCCAGCTTTGCTCAGCGCGTGGCTGAGGATATGCGAGCCCTTGGTGCCGATATCCGCACGCCCGTGGTTGCGCCCACATTGGCAGAGGCCTTACAGGGCGCAGAGCTGGTCGTCGAAAATGCGCCTGAATCCGTAGCACTCAAGCAACAGTTATTAGCAGATATTCAACAGGCAGCGCCATCGCAAGTGTTGGTGGTGAGCAGCACTTCCTCTTTTAAGCACTCTGATATCACAAAGGGTGCGCCTGCGCCTGAGCGCATTATTATCGCTCATCCCTTCAATCCGCCCCACCTAGTCCCTTTAGTCGAACTCTACGGGCCGGATACTGAGCTGGTGCAACGATTGCTCGACTTTTATCGAAGCATCGGTAAGCAACCGGTGATGCTACGTAAAGAGATGATTGGCCATATTGCGAATCGTCTCTCTTCGGCATTGTGGCGGGAAGCGCTTTATCTATTACAGGAAGGCGTAGCAAGCGTGGAAGATATCGACCTTGCTGTGACAGCGGGGCCGGGGTTGCGTTGGGCCATTCAAGGGCCGTTTCTGACCTATCATCTGGGCGGCGGCCAAGGTGGCATTCGCCACTACTTGGAACACCTCGGTCCTAGCCAGGAGTATCGTTGGGCAAGCCTAGGACAACCGACCATGAACGACGAACTTTATGCTCAAGTGATCCATGGGGTTGAATCCGCGACGCAAGGGCAATCACTGCCTGACCTTTTCTCTGAACGAGACCGACAGTTGACGGCTATTCAGCAAGCGCTGGCAATTAACGTAAAACAGGAGGAGACCCTATGAGCCTCTCACCTTGTTTGCTAATGGTAGCCCCCAATGGGGCTCGGCGCGTCTATCAAGACCATCCCGCTATTCCTCTCACCCCTGAGGAACTTGCAAGAGATGCACAAGAGTGCCTGGCAGCGGGCGCCTCCGCCATGCATGTGCATGTACGTGAAGCCAACGGGCGTCATTTACTGGATGCTGGTGCCTACCAAGATGCCATTAACGCCATTAAGGAAACCGTAGGAGATCAATTACTCCTTCAGGTCACCAGCGAAGCCGGAGGGCGGTATTCTCCATCAGAACAACGTGATGTGATGGAGGCGTTTCAGCCAGACTATGTTTCTATCGCGGTGCGTGAATGGTTCGGTGATGCTCATGAAGTTCAAGCCAGTGGCGAGCTGTGCCGTTACCTGGCCAGCCGCGGAACACACATTCAATACATCGTTTATTCGCCTGAAGACCTCACCCACTTCAATCGCTTAAGAGAGCAAGGTGATGTGCCTAATGGGCCTGCTTTTTTACTCTTCGTACTTGGGCGCTACGCGGACCCACCCATTGCCGACCCAAGCCGCCTACCGGGCTTTCTACAAGCATTAGTGGCTGGCGACCATTGGGCGGTCTGCGCGTTTGGGCCGACTGAAAGAGATTGCTTAGCGCTAGCGGCCCAGCAAGGTGGTCATACCCGAGTTGGCTTTGAAAATAATCTATGGCGAGCGGATGGCCAACTCGCCACTAACAATGCCGAGCTAGTCGCCACGACCAAAGCCCGTATCGAAGCGACTGGACGCCGGGTAATGAGCGCATCCGAAGCACGTCGTTTTCTCGTAATTAACAACTCTGCTAATACAGGGGTGACCTTATGACGGTAGTGGTGGGTTGCGGCGCAGGCTTCTCCGGTGATCGTACCGATGCGGCTAGGCCGCTAGTTGATGCCCTCATGTCTTATGATGCCCCTCGTGCGCTGATGTTTGAAACACTCGGGGAACGCACGCTGGCGGCTGCCCAGTTACGCCGGATCAAAGATCCTGACAGCGGCGATGAGCCGCTGCTGGAAGAGTTCTTATCGCCAGTTCTGAGTGACTGTCTGGCTAACCACATTACGATTCTGGGTAACTTTGGCGCGGCTAACCCAGATGCTGCGTGTCGTCGCATTCAGCAGTTGGCTAAGCGCTTAGGTCACTCTCAAGCGTGCTTGGCTACTATTCAAGGCGATGATGTTAGAGACCGCCTGCATGCACTTGACTGGCAGGCCTGGGAGGGCGAAAAGCGGTCTATTTCAGCACTTGAGCAAGTGGTAGCAGCCAATGTCTATCTCGGTGCAGATGCCTTAATAGAGGCAATGACCCAAGGGGCTCAAGTCGTGATTACAGGACGGGTGGCCGACCCCTCACTGGCGCTTGCCCCGCTCTGCTATTACCACAACTGGGCAAGAGATGACTGGCACAGCCTCGCCGCCGGAGCATTAGCAGGCCATTTGATTGAGTGCGGCACGCAAGTGACCGGCGGTTACTTTGCTGATCCGGGAGTTAAAGAGGTCCCTGGCATGGCCTCCTTAGGCTATCCCCTCGTTGAGGTTGAGCGTAACGGACGACTGATAGTGACCAAGCCAGCCGGTACGGGCGGTTTAGTCACCGAGCAAACGGTCAAAGAGCAGCTGCTGTATGAAATACATAACCCCAGCGCTTATATCACTCCCGATGTCGTGATCAACCTTGAGCACGTCAGGATCAAGCAACTTGCCAAAGATCGTGTTGAAGTCACCGGTGTACGCGGCAAGCCAGCGCCTGATCGTTTAAAAACCACTGTTAGCTTTCTGGATGGTTACCAAGGCGAAGCCGAGATTTCCTATGCGGGCCCTAATGCTTTCGCTAGAGCAAGCCTAGCCAGAGAAACTCTACGCCAACGTTTGGCATTACGCTGCCCCGCCAATCTGCGCACACGATTTGACTTAATTGGTATTTCCAGCGTTTTCGATGGCGACTCACAACTCGCTGCTAGAACTATAGAAGAAGCCGCTAGCGACATTCGGCTTCGTCTTGCAGTAGAGCACGCAGATAAAAGCGTGGTGGAGCTGGCAACGCAGGAGTTATTAGCACTTTATTGCTGCGGGCCAGCGGGAGGAGGCGGCGTACGACGCCACCATACACAACGCTTAAAAACAGCCTCGTATTTGGTGCCCAGGCAACAAGTTGCCCCCACCGTTACACTGCATGAAGGAGAGGGTAATGAGTGAACTATTGCACCGCTACGCCCATGCCCGGGCAGGCGATAAAGGCGACCGACTCAGCTTAGGGGTGTTTGTGTATCAGGATGCTCACTATTCCTGGCTGGTTGAGCAGTTGTCGGAATCAAGCGTTACTGCTCTATTTGAGCATAGAGGTGTTAGTCACGTGACCCGTTACTTACTTCCTCATCTTAATGGAATGAATTTAGTTCTGGACGATGCACTACAAGGTGGCGTCAATGGCGCTCTAAACTTGGATGGGCACGGTAAAACTCTTTCGGCCCTATTGTTATCCATGAAGGTGACACCGCCACAGATCTAGTTGTTGCCAAACATCTGACCAAGCCAATTAAGTGCTTTTCCGCTACCAGTGCTACGTTGCGCCCCCGCAGGAGGGGCTGAGCTATTCTTCCTAAGCTCCTATCCAGCTGAGGTGGAAGTGATCAACGATGTTAACAGTGGCTTGGTAAACCTATACCGCTAAGTGCAGAACCACCTTGAGGCGTTCGTCAGGCAGTGCAAGTGGGCACCTTCCAGCCGCCAGGTGTTTGAGTGGTTGAAGATGACGCGGCCTGAAACGCTCACTGATATACAGCGGGCCGACCGCTTCTATTACTTCCAGCAGCATGCCTTTGGTGCCCTCATTGAGGGCCAAACGTTTGTCACTGCCACTGGAGTGCCCCAGGTTTCTGGACACGTCGAAGCCTCACGCTAAGGCTGTCTCGAAAGCGCCTCTGGGCTCAAGCCTCGGATTAGTGTGAGGAGAGGACATTACCGAGCTTCGGAACTATAGGCTGGTTATCATTATACTTGTGCCTCCTTCTCGCGATGGTCATCAGCTTCGAGTCCCGCGGTAAGCTGTACTAGCCTTGGATAGCAGCAGTTGCAAGTGCCATTCTGACGTACTGGTATTTGTCGCCTATTTGCATTTAATGGTAAGAGTTCTCTTGGAAGGTTTGTTAACCATCTTTCAGTGGCCAGTCCCACGTTGTAGAGCAGCCATGAGTTACATCAACCTTACCGAATAGAATCAGCTGCTTTCCAATACTTGGTGCCTCCAAGTAAAAGAGTCAGGTGCATAGCACTTTCGCGCAAAGACTCTTCCATCATTTTGAGACGAGCTTCGGTGAAACGAGTGACTGGGCCAGACAGCGTCAGGGCACCTGTGAGACCTTCGATTTCTGAGAAAACTGGCATTGCCATGCCTGCTGCTGCAGGGTCTCGTTCTCCGTAACTGATACGGGGCATGGCAGATAGCAGCTCATTGAGTCGTGAATCATGAATGGTGATATTGTCAAAGTCTTTGAGAACCTGCCCTGCAGCGCCTTTGCCGAGGGGTAAAAAATCTCCTTCGCGTACTTGATCTCGTACGTTGTGTCCTGATTCTTCGCGAAAGAGACAAAGTCGAGACTCACCCTCGCGACGGAAAAGTGAAGCACTCTCATCCGCAGCTTGGACAAGCTTGCGAAGCGCCGGCCTAACCAGACTTTCCAGTCTCAACGAGCTTTGGTAGGTCGAGCCGAGCCGCATCAGCACGGCTCCTAGGGAATAACTCTTGTCCTCGTGCCGCACTACAAGCCCTCCGTCCTCAAGCGAATTAAGCATTCGCGTCAAGGTGCTTTTGTAATAACCGGAGCGTCTCGACAGTTCAGCCAGACTCAGCGTCATTTCTTCTTTTGTGAAGCATTTTAATACCACTATCGCCCGGTCAATGGCCTCCACACCCCGAGTTGTTCTTTCACTAGCATTCTTGGCCCGTCGCGGCATAGCTATCCCTCCATTAATTTATTAAGTCTAAAGAATTTTAAATAAAGGCGTTGCCTATCTCCTGAACGAGAGTTGCGAATCTCAAAAAGAGACGCTATAGTACTAACTATAGGCATGCCATTCTATCAGTTAGAACAAGGAGGCGCAAGTGCAAAAATACCAACTCTACATAGGGGGGGAGTGGAAGGATCCAAGTTCGGGAGAATGGTTTGAGACTATTGAACCATTCTCGGGTAACGCGTGGGCACTGATTCCGAGGGCGAATAAACAAGATGCTGATGCCGCTGTACAAGCTGCAAGGTTAGCCTTTGAATCTTCCGGGTGGGCGGATATAACAGCGACACAACGTGGCGCGATGTTGCGAAAGCTAGCATCCCTGATAGAGCGAGATGCCGAACACCTTGGCCGTATTGAGCAGCGTGATAACGGTAAGTTGATTACTGAAGTCAGTGGGCAGGTAAAAGGGGTGGCGCAATGGTTTTACTATTATGCTGGGCTGGCAGATAAGGTAGGTGGGCAAGTTATTCCGATCAATAAGCCTGGTGTTTTTAACTACACCAAATACGAACCCTTAGGTGTCGTGGTAGCCATAACCCCATGGAACTCCCCCTTGGCATTGACGGTCTGGAAAATGGCTCCCGCCTTGGCCGCTGGAAATACAATTGTCATCAAACCTTCCGAATACACATCTGCCTCACTACTCGAGCTTGCTAAGCTCGCTGAAGAGGCGGGGTTTCCAAAAGGGGTGGTTAATGTCATAACAGGGTTTGGTTCCGAAGTTGGTGAGCCGTTAGTCAAGCACCCTCTTACAGCGAAGGTCGCCTTCACGGGAGGCGACTCCGGAGGACGTGCCGTAAACATCGCAGCGGCCGCAAATTTTAAAAAGGTTACGCTCGAATTGGGCGGAAAATCACCCAATATTGTGTTCGATGATGCCGATCTGGATCAGGCTGTCAAAGGCGCAATAGCCGGAATTTTCGGTGCGGCAGGTCAGACATGCATGGCTGGCTCCCGCTTGCTACTGCAAGAGTCTATTCATGACTCTTTTCTTGAGCGCCTCATCGAGACAATGAAGCAGGCGAAAATAGGTGATCCTTCCAAAGAAGAAACTCAAATAGGTCCGCTAGCCACCCGTGCTCAATGGGAGAAAGTGCTGCATATGATTGAGATGGGTAAGGCTGAAGGGGCGCGCTGCGTTTTGGGGGGAAATGCATTAAGTGGTCCTGAGTACGGCCAGGGACAGTTTGTGGCACCTACGATTTTTACTCATGTGACAAACGATATGCAGATCGTTCGCCAGGAAGTTTTCGGTCCTGTGCTATGTGTCTTCTCTTTCAAAGACGAGACCGAGGCACTAACTATTGCCAACGATACCGAATATGGGCTTGCTGCTGCCGTCTGGACAAAGGATTTGCATCGCGCTCTGTATTGTGTCGACCGTCTGGAAGCAGGAACCGTATGGGTCAACAACTATCGGTCTACTAGTTTCGCTTCTCCTTTCGGTGGCTACAAGCACAGTGGAGTCGGCCGTGAAGGGGGTGTAGATGCCATCAAGGAGTACTTACAGACAAAAAGTGTATGGATAACTACTCAGCCCAATCGTAGCAACCCGTTCGTACTAGGCTGAGGAGGCGAAATGGAAAATCCTAAACTGAATGAAATTCAGGATTGGTGGAATACAAAAATTATTGACATCCAGCCTGGCATTATAAGAGTGAGAGGCTATCCAATTGAGCAGCTCATCGGTAGTGTCAGTTTTCCGCAAATGATTTGGCTGATGTTGCGTGGCGAATTGCCATCGGCGAACCAAGCATCGCTGTTGGAAGCGGCATTAGTTGCTGCGGTGGATCATGGGCCACAAGCTCCGTCTATATCGATGGCGCGCATGGCCATGACATGCGGTGTGCATATAAATAATGCCATGGCATCTGCAATCAATGTTCTAGGCGACGTGCATGGCGGCGCTGGACAACAATGTATGCAGCTTTATCACGAAGTGGCCGAGCTTGAAAATTTAAGCGCTTCGACCTTAGAGGCAGCCAGACAAGTTGTGAATGAGCGACTCTCTAACAAGAGAATGATAGAAGGATTCGGTCATCGCTTTCATCCTGAAGATCCGCGATCTGGCCGCCTATTGAGGATCGCTGAAGACGCCGTGCAGAAAGGTACCATTTCAGGTCGTTACGTTACGATTGGAAAGGCGGTAGAGGCTGCTCTTCGTGAAGCAAAAGGCAGTCAGCTGATACCTATGAATATCGATGGGGTCACTGCAGTTATCTATGCAGAACTGAAATTTCCCATCGAGCTTGCACGTGGATTATTCATTATCTCACGCTCTGTTGGCATTCTTTCTCATGCATGGGAGCAATCCCAGCAGGGCGAGAGAATCAAGGGTCCTATGCCTCCATCAGTTTCTTATCGCTATGATGGCCCCGAGCCTAGGAAGTTAGTAGAGAACTCTGATGAACAATAAGAATACACACCCCCTTGAGGGGATTTGCGTCCTGGATTTCGGCCATACCGTTATGGGACCTTCCTGCGGAATGGTTCTTGCTGATCTGGGTGCAGAAGTCATTAAGATCGAGCCTGTCGGCTCAGGTGATCCAACTCGTAATCTTGCTGGTTTTGGTACGGGATACTTTGGTTACTTCAATCGGAATAAGAAGAGTATTTCTATCGATCTAAAGAGTGAGGCTGGAAAACAAGTCATAGATCGTCTCTTGTGCCGGGCAGATGTACTGATAGAAAATTTTGCCCCTGGCACGATGGATCGGTTGGGTTTGGACTTTGAATCTGTGCGTTCGGTAAATGAGCGGTTGATATATGCCAGTCTGAAAGGTTTCATGGACGGTCCCTATCAGGATAGGCTGGTAATCCCCCCATTTTCAGAGGGTTTCAAAAGTAGAGTTCAGACCACAGCGGCC
>OJBX01000279.1_pt1 | contig 27879 bp, 23 predicted proteins | sample 1590751 | NCBI WGS metagenome assembly OJBX01 (sample SAMN05416780, study PRJEB24817) | seawater metagenome | isolation source: Sea water | place: Canada:Atlantic | collected 2013-07
CGAGATTTCTGCCTGTCTCGTGGGCTCGGAGATGTGTATAAGAGACAGCTACTGCTGGCACCACCCGAGACTGAAAGCGTCGCCAGTGTCCTGCCATGAAAAGAGCCGTGCACCGCCAGCACGCGCTGCCTGCCTGTTATCTTTCTGGCAAACTTCAACGCTGCATCATTGGCCTCGGCACCGCTGTTGGCAAAATAGATCCGGTCCAGTCCATCCGGAAGCACCTGTTGCAACTCAAGCAACAGGCGCGCCCGTGCCGGTGAATAGGTGAAGCCGGAATTCGGATTCTGCATAATGCAGGCTGCCTGCGCTGACAGCGACGACAGCATGACCGGATGTGCATGCCCCAGGCAGGTAACGCCCCACCCGGACGTGAAATCCAGTAGCTGATTACCATCCCCATCCCAGACAAAGGCACCCTGACCTCGCTCAATAACCAGAGGCTGACGTTTGCATACGGTCAGCCCCAATGAATTTTCCACTTGTATTACGTCCATAAACACCTCGCCATTTTCATCAAAGCTCACAACATCCGGATTAAATTCGGGGTAAAAAACAGGCAAAAAAAAACCTCTGAGGCCAGCGGCGCACAGAGGTTTTTGATTGGTTTGTTAACTGTTTTGTTATTTCAGTTGAGCAGTACCCTCACCTTCAATCTCTGTGACGCTGGCGCAGCAAAGCGCCGCCGCACGCGCACGGCGTGCAGCTGCCGCCAATGCGGGCAGTGCCAGAGCAAATAAATTGATCGGTGAGTAAGTCATAAAATCAGGTTACAGAACCATGCAACATTTAACAGAATGCGAAATCTAAGTAATTTACAACAACAAGTCAAGATGTACGCTCAGTCACGCGCCACCGCTCCCTGTCAGGCTCCGGTGGCAAGCGGAAACGCTTTCATGGCGACTGTTTTTGTATATACTCAGGGTACACCCATGGTTGGCGATGACACATTTAACAGGGCAAACATAAGCTCGGGGCCTATAAGCCCACTGTCAGTGACCAACCAGCTATTCGTGGGGCGGGAGGGAAAATCATGTCGTTAACACACCTTTGGCATGTTGTTCGGCGGGCGGGCGACTGGCCGCTACTGACTTGCGGCCTGGGTTTCGTATTACTGCTGGCCGCAACCGCCCTGTCGGCCGCCGAGGAACCTCCCTCAGCAAAGCCTGCATCGTCGCTGGCCGCCCGCGTGGAACACCTTAATATTCTGCGGGAACGGGTCGCGCAGCTACAAAACCAGCAAGGGCAATACGACCCTGGCCTGCTGAACGCCATGAACGGCTTGAGTGAAGCACTGATCTCAGTTGGCGAATTCAGGGAAGCCAATGATGTGGTTGAACAACAGATTCAGATTCTACGCGTTACCGACGGCCTGTACACCGATGGCCAGATCGCATTGGTGCATCGTCAATTGTCTATCATGGCAGCCCAGAGAAACTGGCTGGGCATGGAGGACAGATTGCTTTACCTGTCCTGGTTGCTGGAGCGCTCCAGCACACTTTCAGACAGCGAAAGAATTAGTAATATCAAGGTAATGCGAGACTGGACTCGCCTGTTGCTGAGCCGCGGGCCGCGTCAGCAGGAGGCCGCTTATCTGTTCCAGCTTCGCGATCTTGAGGAATCAGCCCTGGCGATGGCAAGGGAGACCAATGCCACTCCCGCAGTGGTGCAGGCAATGCTGTATGACCATGCCTTAACGGAATTTTATATTGCACTGGGTATCGTCGACAGTTCTGACACCAGCCGGCAACTGATCAACCGCACCGAAGGCACACCAGCAAACAATTTGCGCCCGATCCAGCGCATGACCAGTGTACAGGACATAGAGGCGACTTACGGTGCACGCACCAGTACTGTCGTGGAGCGCGCCCACCGCGCTGCCATGATGCGCCACTACGTGCTGATCAAAGAACTGGAATCGACCCTGTTGCCGGCAGATAAAGAAGCCGGCGACCTGGCCAGCGCGGACCCTGAAGCCGCAGCGATGATGCAGCTGTATCTCGGTGACTCGGTGCTGTTGCGGCAGCAGTACGAGCTGCGTATTGGTGCCATGGCCGGCCCCGACCGGGGACAAAGCAGTACCGGTTCGGCCAACAGTTATTACCAGCGTGCCTGGGACCTGTTACTACAGGCAGGCTACTCTGCAGATCTATTGAACAGGGCATTTTCCTGCCCTACATTGCTGCCTCTGCCGACATTCTCCAGCCATCTGGAGACGACCGGAGACGCTTGTGATCCGACTGGCGATCAACGAATTGAGGTACCTGCTACCGCGCTGGTCCACAACGGTATTCCTGGCTTGCGTTTTCAGGCCATGCCGGGCAGCTCCCTTATGAGCCAGGCGGCGGGCATCAGCGCAACGCTCAGCTTTAGCCTCGGTGTCAATGGACAGGCTGACCGCATGCAGGTGCTGGCGGCCGAGCCTGACAGCACGGCGGCCCGAATTCGGGGCCGCGACAGCCTGCAGGGCCTGCAGTTCCGGCCGGCACTGCAGAATGGCAGAGCCGTGCGTACGGAAAATGTGACTATGACCCTGTTCAGTCTTGAGCCTGGCTAGCCTGATTGAAATTGCCTGTCACCGGCGCGCCTGCCTAACTGCGCTTGTCAGGCACAATGCCACGGGCGACCAGATCATCAAAAGCGTCACCGGCAATGCCCATTTCAGCCAGAATTTCCCGATTATGCTGCGCGAATTTCGGCGGCAGACGTTCCAGCCTGCCCGGCGTACGGGAAAACTTGATTGGAATACCGGTCATTTTGTACCAGTCTTTTGCCAGGTTCATGGACCGGTGCACGGTATGTGGGTGCTCCACGACCTGCGCGGTGTTGTAAATCGGGCCAGCAGGCAGACCGGCAGACAGCAGTCGCTCGCACAATTCATTGCCATCGATTTTCATCAAATATGACTCGATCTCGGCTTTCAGAATTTCCCGGTTTTTGACCCGGTCTGCATTACTGGTAAAACGCTCATCAGTGGCAAGTACCGCTGCACCAATTTCCTCGCACAACTTACCAAAGGCCCGGTTATTGCCCGCCCCGATGAAGATATCGACGGTCCGCGTTCTGAACGTCTCATAGGGGCTGATGTTGGGATGGGCATTGCCGGTGGCGACCGGCACCTTGCCAGACATATTGTAATTCACCACGTGTGGATGCATCAGGGATACAGCGCAATCATACAGGGTCATGTCTATGTACTGACCGTTACCGGAGCGCTGACGCTCATGAACGGCCATCAGCACCGCGATGGCAGAATATAGCCCGGTCCCCATATCCACCATCGCCACGCCCAGACGTGTTGGATTACCACCGGGCTCGCCGTTGACACTGAACCAGCCCGCCATCGCCTGAACGATGGCATCGTATCCAGGAAAGCCTCCCAGCGGGCCATCAGACCCAAAACCACTGATGCGACAATGGATCAATCGGGGAAAGCGTTTTTTTAGAACATCTTCGTATCCCAGACCCCATTTCTCCATGGTGCCGGGTTTGTAATTCTCCAGCAACACATCGGCATCTTCCAGAAGCCTGAGCAGAAGCTCTCTGCCCTCTTCCTGCCTCAGATCAAGAGCCATGGCTCGTTTGTTGCGATTAACACCAATAAAATAGGCTGCATCGCCGTCGTGGAAAGGCGGCCCCCAGTCACGAACCTCATCGCCCTGTGGTGGTTCTATTTTGACAATTTCAGCCCCATGATCGCCCAACACCTGCGTACAGTACGGGCCACCCAGTACTCGGGTAAGATCAATAACTCGCAGCCCTTCAAGGGCGCCATTGCTTGATTGTTCAGTCATGCTCTGAATCCTGTAAAGTTAATCGCGACATTCGAGGGTGTTGATCTGCTCAATCAGCGCGGGAAGGAAAAATTCGGCAACCAGCAGTGATTTGCCTTGCAGATGAAAAACCGACCGCCGCCCCCAATGATCCGATAAACGCACCAGCTCAGGCTCATCCCGGCGCAATTGCGGATGACGAAACAAAAAGCCGCCCAGAGGGCGATCGCGCAAGCGCACCAACTGACGCAGTGAGCCCTGTACGCTGCTGCAGGGAATGAGAGAGTGTGCGGCAACCCAGGGCCGACCGTGCCCGCACAGCAGCACACGACGGGACCACATCATTTGTGTTGCCTGGCGTTTACCAAACACTGATATCGTCTGATGACTGCCCTGGATCCAACCTTCGTCCAGAACCCTCACCCTGAATGCGCCTCCACTCAGCGCCTGCAGGCGACTGGTAAGGGAACCCGGGTCAAGCAGGCATTGTCGCCAGATGGGTGATGGCGGTGACCAGTGCTGTTTTATCTGGCGCCATGGCAGATCAGCATCAGCCCTGTAGTTTGAATATTGTGTCGCAGTCAACTCATGTCCTCTGCCTGACAGTTAATCATATTCAGATTAGCTGTAGCAATAAAAAACTCCCTGCCGCCCAGAGGACGACAGGGAGTTCATTTTACGGAACAAGCGTTACATCAATCGCGCATTTGTGGGCGCTGAACCGTAGAGGACAGCACACTTTCCACGCGGCGATTGCGCTCACGACCTGCGGCCGTAGCATTGTTTGCCACAGGTTGTGATTCACCGTATCCATTTGACGTAATACGCGCAGGACTGATGTTAAACCGCTCGATCAACACCTGACGAACTGCTGCCGCACGACGCTGGGACAGCTCCTGATTATACGCTTCAGTACCAACGCTGTCGGTATGACCGCCGAGGGCGGCAACCGTATCTTCGTTGGCATCCATGAAGTTGGAGACCCGACGGATTTCATCGAAATATGCTGGTCGCACTTCGGACTTGTCGAACTCGAACTCAACATTCAGCTCAATGCGCGCCACTTCTTCAATCATGATTGGACACCCCCGATCATCGACCGCGTACGTGCGCGGTGTATCGGGGCAGGCATCACGATCATCAGGTACACCATCGCCATCGCTATCAACCACGGCGGGCGCAGGCGCTGGTGTTGGTGCAACTGGCGCTGCTGTGCGCGACGACCCGAGATGGAAAACCAGCCCGGTATCAATACCAAAATCGTAAGTGCCATCATCAAAGCCATAGAATGTACGCGCAGAAGCACGCCATTCGACTCGGTCATTGAAGCGATAGCTAAGACCGGCACCCGCATTCAGCGTGGTGTCGTCGTTAGAATGGAAATGGGTATGACCAAGGCCGGTGGCGAAAAATGGTGACAATACGCCAACCGAATTATCCAGTTTGTAGATCGCATCCAGACGAATGCTGCGCAGCCGCTCCAGTCCGGCCAGCGTATTCATCTTGATGTTGGCATGACTCAGCTCCAGGGCAAGGTTGTCACTCAGCCCGTAGCCCAGGCCGACCGTGTAACCAAACTCATCTTCGGACTGCCGCTCACTATCAAAATCCATCCATTGCACACCCGGTGTGATGTAAAACCGGTCCTCGTCCGCAACTGCCGACTGTGCTGACATGCCAAGCGCTCCCAGCGCAATAGCAAGACTCAAAACTTTAACTGACTTGTTGTCCATGGTCTCTCCTTAACTTCTTTTTTGCTGCAGCTAGAGTAACCTGCACTGTGGGTGATTATGCAACCTTGTGGGTTCACGCGACGCAGTATACATGAGTCCTGAGCGGTATTGATATCGGGACGCTGTGACTACACTCACACAGACGCACAAATCGTTACTTTGGCTCAATGCCGGCAGTGTTATGCTGCTATATTGTCATGAAAATGTAATATTTCACTGCTTTAATACGCTACAGCAATTAACGCCAAGGTAGCAACGTATGACCAACGAACAGACTATTCTGATTGTCGACGACGAAGCCGCAATCCGCGACATGATCGGGATCGCACTGGACACCGCCGGATATTCAAGCATGGTTGCTGAAACCGCGCTGGAAGCACATGTCAATATTGTCGACAAGCGGCCGGATCTGGTCCTGCTTGACTGGATGCTACCAGGGGGTAGCGGCATCGAACTGGCTCGCCGTCTGAAACGTGAGGAGCTGACTGCCGACATCCCCATCATCATGCTGACCGCCAAAACCAGTGAAGATAACAAGGTTCAGGGGCTGGATGTCGGCGTTGACGACTACGTTACCAAACCATTTTCACCCCGGGAACTGGTCGCCAGAATTAAAGCCGTATTGCGTCGCAGCTCAGGGAATCTGAGGGACAAACCCATTCGGGTTTTTGATCTGGAGCTAGACCCGGCCAGTCACCGCGTCACGCTGAACGACCATGCCGTCGACATGGGACCCACCGAATACCGGCTGCTCAACTTCTTTATGACCCATCCCGAAAAAGTGTTTTCCCGGGATCACATCCAGGATCAGGTCTGGGGCGCCAACGTTTATCTTGAGGAGCGTACCGTCGATGTTCACATTGGCCGCCTGCGCAAGGCGCTGACTTCGGCATCAGGCCAGGGCATAAACTATGCAGGCCTGTTACAGACCGTCCGTGGCGCCGGCTATCGCTTTTCCACGCGACCTGACTGATTTTCCACGCGACCCGACTGACAAACGTTGATCAAAGACCCAACAGGAACCAGAGTGGCGCTGGTCTGAACCCTCCGTTTTCGCTATAGTCGCGCCAGACTCATCCATTGCAAGGCCTGACCATTGATATCCGATTGGCAATCTGCCCTGAAACGCCTGACGTTGATCTTTCTGGCCCTGTTGCTGGCCGGCTGGCTCATCGGCGCCCCAGCCCTTGTTGTGTTGGTCGGCACCATTGTTTATCTGATTTACCATCTGCGCCAGCTGCGCCGCCTGTACAACTGGCTGCGCGATAACCAGAACTCGGAACCCAGCCCGCCGCCGGAAGGCCGCGGTATCTGGGGTTTCGTTTTTGATGGTATCTATCTGCTGCAGCGACGCGAACGTGACGCACTGACCCATCTACGCAGCATCATTGACAAGGCGCAGGAGTCAACTGGCGCCCTGGAAATGGCCGTGGTCATGATCAGTAACAAAAACGGCCTGGAATGGTGGAACCCGGCGGCCGCACGCCTGCTCGGGTTTCAGAGCCCCAAAGACCGCAACCAGCCTGTCACCAATCTGATTCGTGAACCCCAGTTCATTGACTACTATGGCAAGGGACATTTCAGCAGCCCGTTGAAACTGAGCTCCCCTGTCAACCCGGCATTAATGCTGGAGTTCCAGATCACCAGTTTTGGCGACGGTGAGCGCTTGATGCTGGTCCGCGATATCTCCCAACTGTATCGTCTGGAAATGATGAGGAAAGACTTTGTCGGCAATGTTTCGCACGAACTGCGTACGCCGATTACAGTCATCACCGGCTACCTGGAAACCATGCTCGACGACCGCCAGAATATCGCACCACGCTGGAGCAGACCACTGGAGCAGATGTATCAGCAATCGCAGCGTATGGAGAATATTATTCGCGACCTGCTGACGTTGTCTCAACTGGAAACCCGCTCCGCGTCCAAACAACTGTCTGCTGTGCAGCTGCAGTCACTGCTGCGTGAAATAAAACAGGATGCTGAACAGGTAAGCCAGGACAAAAAACAGGTTTTCCAGCTCGACTGTGACCCGGACATTTACATCCGGGGCAACATCAATGAGCTATACAGTGCGATCTCCAACCTGACTATTAATGCCGCCAAATACACGCAGGCAGGCGGCAATATCTCACTCAACGCCTACACCACCCGCGACGGCCTGACCATCAAGGTGACCGATAACGGCCCGGGCATTGAGGCACATCACATCCCCCGGCTGACGGAACGCTTCTATCGTGTCGACGAGAGCCGCTCCACCGATACCGGCGGCACGGGCCTGGGACTGGCGATTGTGAAGCATGTGCTGGCACGGCATGGTGGACGCCTGGACATTGCCAGCAAGATTGGCGATGGCAGTCAATTCAGCTGCCTATTGCCTGCTGACCGGGTACTGACTGCGGAGCAGGCAAATTCGCGCAGCCCAGCAGGCTGAACACCTGCCTTGCTGGCGTCATCGCGGTATCGTGCAGAGGGTTACTTGAGTTCGGCTTTCACCTGTTCTTCCATGCCGGACAGACCTGCATGACGAACGTCGGTGCCCATGACCATGTAAACAACATGCTCAGCAATATTTTTGGCGTGATCGCCAACACGTTCAAGTGAGCGCAATGCCCAGATCACATTCAGTACCCGGGTGATACTGCGCGGATCTTCAATCATGTAGGTGATCATTTCCCGCATGGCAGTGCCATACTCAAGGTCAACGCTGACATCTTCACGGGCCACTGCCAGCGCTGCCTCAGCGTCATAGCGGGCAAATGCGTCCAGCGCCATATTGACCATGTGGCGGACACGCTCACCAATGTGACGAATTTCTACGTACCCTTTGGATGAATCGCCCTGATCCGCCAACTCTATGGCCAGACGCGCAATTTTCGCAGCCTCATCGCCGATACGCTCCAGGTCATTGGTCGCCTTGATAATGGCCAGCACCAGGCGCAGGTCACTGGCGGCCGGCTGCCTGCGCGCCAGAATTCGATTGCAGGCTTCATCAATGTTGATTTCCATATCATTGACGGCATCATCTTTGGCACGAACAGTTGTGCCCAGGTCACTGTCAGCGGAAATCAGAGCCGACAGCGCATCGCCGAGCTGATGCTCGACCAGACCACCCATCTCCAGCATACTGCTTTTTATCTCTTCCAGCTCCTGATTGAACTGTTGTGAAATATGGTGACCGTGAACACCTGCATCTGTTTTCATATCAAAGGATTCCTTGCGGGGCTTGTGGCGAAGCTTACTCTCCGGCACCAGTACAATACAGATCTTATGTGACAATTAAATGACAGTCCAGCCAGGCGCCGGTAAACCGGTCAGCCTCCTGCCGATTTCAAGAAACTGTCACATGGAAAGCCATGTAATCAGCATCGAGCTGATATAGAATAGCGAATCGCGTTCGTCAAGGTAAGAGCAATGAGCAGCAGTCAGCCATCCAAGGTCACACTTACAGACGCAAATCCCGGGCCTGAAACGCCCGGTTGCCCTGCCGTGGCAGCGGATATCGATCTCAGTGCCAGTGAATATTACCTGAACCGCGAGTTGAGCTACATGCAATTCAACCTGCGCGTTCTTGAGCAGGCAAAGAACCAGCAGCACCCTTTGCTGGAACGATTGATGTTTTTGCTGATTTTCAGCTCCAACCTGGATGAATTTTATGAGATTCGAGTTTCCGGGCTTAAGAAACAACTGGGGTTTGGCCGCCAGCGTCCCGGCCCCGACGGCAAGTATCCCCAGGAAATTCTGAGTGAATTGCATGAGCAGGTCCGGCTTGCCTTGCAGGAACAGTATCGTATCCTGAATGAAGAGTTGTTGCCGGCCATGGCCGAACAGAACATCCGTTTCCTGTATCGCCATGAATGGGATGATAATCTGGTAGCCTGGACGCAGGACTATTTTCGTAATGAAGTGCTGCCCGTCATCAGCCCACTCGGGCTGGATCCGGCGCACCCATTCCCGCGCCTGGTCAACAAAAGCCTGAATTTCATTCTGTCCCTGGAAGGCAAAGACGCTTTCGGTCGTGACAGTGGCCTTGCCATTGTGCCGGCCCCCAGGGCCTTGCCGCGGTTGATCAAGATACCCACGCACATCATGCCCGAAGGTGACAACTTCATTTTCCTGTCATCTGTCATCCATGCCCATGTGGAAGAGTTTTTCCCCGGCATGCGAGTCAAGGAATGCCACCAGTTCCGGGTCACCCGAAATTCCGACCTGGAAATGAGCAATGTTGAAGTTGAGGATGTTGCCAGTGCCTTGCAAGGTGAGTTGCACCTGCGCCGCTTTGGTGCTGCCGCAAAGCTTGAGGTAGGTGCCGGGTGCCCCTCGGAGCTGACCGACTTTTTGCTTGAACGTTTCAACCTGACCGAAGAAGAACTGTTCCGCCTGGATGGCCCTGTTAATCTGCAGCGACTGATGGCCCTGACCGCGATGGTCAACCGTCCTGAACTTCGCTTCCCGCCCTTTTCGCCGGGCACGCCACCAGCACTGGAAGAAGGCAACTGTATCTTTACGGCGGTGACGCGCGAAGACCAGTTACTGCTGCATCCATTTCAATCCTTTATTCCCATCATTGACTGGGCGCGACAGGCCGCAAAAGACCCTGGCGTGATTTCCATCAAGCAGACCCTCTATCGCACCAACGAATCGTCAGAGCTGGTCGAGGCACTGGCTGAAGCCGCCCGCAACGGCAAGGAAGTGACCGTTGTCATCGAACTGCGCGCGCGTTTTGACGAAGAAGAAAACATCCAGTTTGCCAGCATCCTGCAGGAAGCCGGCGCGGTTGTTGTTTATGGCGTCATGGGTTACAAAACGCATGCAAAAATGCTGTTGATCGTTCGCCGGGAGAATGGTCGATTGAAGCGATATGCGCACATGGGCACTGGTAACTACCATCGCAAAAATTCATTGCTGTACACTGACTACAGTCTGATGACCTGTGACGAAGTGGTATGCTCGGATATACACAAAGTATTTCAACAGATTACCGGCATGGGCAAAAAGATTTCACCAGAAGTCATTCTGCATGCGCCCTTCCGCCTGATGAAAGGCCTGATTCAGCTTATCCAGCAGGAAAAGCAGGCAGCTCTGGAAGGTAAGCCCGCCAGAATAATAGCCAAGATAAATTCGCTGACTGACCCAGCCATCATTCGTGAGCTTTATTGCGCATCGCAATCAGGCGTTCAGATTGACCTGATCGTTCGCGGCATTTGCTGCCTGAAACCGGGAGTACCCGGTGTCTCCGACAATATCCGCGTGATCTCTGTCATTGGCCGCTTTCTGGAGCACTCCCGGGTGTATTACTTTGCCAACAGCAGCACCTCCATGTACTGCTCCAGTGCAGACTGGATGGAACGCAACCTGCAGCAACGCATCGAAATTGCCTTCCCTATCCTGAAGAAAAAAGCGGCTACCCGAATATTGGAGGAACTGGAGATGTACCTGGCGGATCGCCAGCAAAGCTGGGAGCTGCTGGCAGACGGCACTTACCGTAAAAATGAGCCCGGCCCTGATGAGTCACCGGACGGCGTGCAGTCACTTCTACTCACTGCGCTCGCAACACATGCAATGGCGACTCGCCTCTGATGGAGGCCTGTGCCAGGTAGTGCAACATGCCTTCACGTAATGCAGACGGGCTGAATTGCAGTTCTGATACCTGACAAGCAGTCATAAAACCATTCAAGACCGCCCACCCGGGAAGAATGAGCTCCCTCCGCCCGTTTTTTAATCCGGGCAGCGAATATCCAGGCTCCAGCACAGTTCGCATGACGTCAGTCTTGAGCGCCTGCAATGACGCCAGGCTGACACCCGGTGTTGTCCTCTGCGCTTGGCTCTTGTACGCGCATACTGCACTCAGCATCTTGGCCGTGCCAGATGACGCATATGCCTCTTGCCATGGGGTTGTCGCCAATTCACCGGCTACACTGGCGAAAATCCCGGCTGACGCCTCCGCCGCATCATCAAGTCGTTGCGACAGGGCCGCCTCTGACTGGGGCAGGTCGCTAAACCATAAGTCGCGCCAGCTGATACAGCCTATTGCCATGCTGTGGGATTGCAGGCGATGCTGACCTGCTCCCACCACCAGTTCAGTGCTGCCGCCACCAATATCAATGATCAGTCGGGAAACGTCATCTGACGGCAGGGCCGAGATAACGCCGGCGTAGACCAAAGCGGCTTCATCAAGGCCAGGCACGACATCAATCACAAAACCTTTCTCGCGGGCCCTGGCCAAAAACTGCTCAGCGTTGGCGGCCGTGCGCAGCGCATTGGTCCCCACTGCCCAGCAATGTTCAATGGGATAACGTGCCAGCGCTTTTGCGAACGTATCCAGGCAAGACAGCCCCCGCTCAAACGCTGCCGGGGTGATCATGCCGCCCGCAACCAGGCCTTCACCCAGCTGTACCTTTTCGCTGAATCGCTCAACAATGTCATAACTTCCCTCATGCCAGCGGGCAATCAGGAGATGAAAGCTGTTAGATCCTAGGTCGATACAGGCGTACATGTATTGGTCACTAAAAAACGGTTGCAGGGATTAGAACATGGATGAGCGCCCCACCTCCACCCCTGGTGACCTCCTTTTTGTTTTACTTCCTGACGCTGATTCATATAATGCCGGTCACTGACGCGCACTCCATCGAGCACGACCATGCCAACGCAACGCATTGAAGCATTAAACCAGCCAGCACAGCGGGCACTGATTATTCTGGTATCGCTGGCGTTACTGACAACAGCCATCAAGATTTTTCTGGCAACGCGGCTTGAACTGTACAGCGATGAAATTTTCTATTGGCAATCCTGGCAGTTTCCGGCATTTGCATACAGTGATCTTCCTTTTATGGCGGCACTGCTTGCCGGCACCGGTGCCGAGCTATTGGGTCACCACGCGATTGCCGTACGCGCCATCTTTCTGGTCATGGGCTGTAGCGTTCCCATGCTGGTGTATTGGCTGGCTCGCCCGCTGACCAGTCAGCAACAGGCGCTGACATCGGCCGTTTTGACATTCTGTCTTCCCATGGCCGCATTTCTGGGTCTGCTCGCGGTGCCAGACGTACCCCTGATTTTCTGGGGCCTGCTGTTCATTGGCAGCCTTGAGCGCGCGACCCGCAAGGGTCAGTGGCGCTGGTGGTTGTTCGCAGGTCTCACCGCCGCCCTTGGCTTGAGCACACACTATCGATTTTCTCTGTACGTGCTGGCTGCGCTCATATTCATGCTGCTCAGCCGCAGTCACTGGCACTACTGGCGCAGCGGCAGACTCTGGCTGGCCGGCGTGATCGCCGCGACGGGTTTATACCCGGCACTGAGTTTTAATCTGGTGCATGACCTCAGTGGTCTCGACTACCACCTGCTCAGTCGCCACCCGTGGCAGTTTCAGATTGAGGGCCTGTTGCACCCCTTCATTCAGGCCACTATCGTGACACCCTTAATGTATGCGCTGTTGTGGTTTACGCTGTGGCAGCTACTTCAGAAAGCGCGTGCAGGCGATACCCGTGCCGGCCTGTTTGCCGCATTCGCGGCTACCAATCTTGGTGTGTACCTGTTATTGGCCCCATGGAGCGACACCACCCGAACGACGCTGCACTGGCCATTGTCTGGCTACGTACCACTTCTGGTGTTTGCGCCGTTAGCCCTTTCATCAGTAAAAACCTGGTTAAATGCTCGCTGGCAGCCGCAACGCGGCCGGCGCCTCGTGCGCGTAATTCCATTGACCGGTCTGGTTGGCACGCTACTGCTGTTTATTGGCATCGGCTCACAGGGATTCAATCAGCAGTTGCAGGCCTTGATAGGGACCGGTGTGCTCTCCAATAAAATGGCCGGCTGGCAGCCACTGACGGAACATGTCGGCACGCTGCAGCGCACTCAGGGTCTGCCCAGCGACACCCTGATTGTTAGCGACAACTATTACACCAGTGCGCAAATCGCTTTCGCCTTGCCGGCAGCTCGCGCGTTCACTATTGATCAGGATAAAACCATTCGCGATGGACGTTACGCACAATACGCGATCTGGCAGAAAGATGAAGCCGGCCTGCGCCAGCTGGAGGGTGAACAGGCGCTGTTTATTACCGAAGACAGTACGCTGGATATTAATGAGAAACTGGCGGTTATGGACCGCGCCTGTAGCCTGTTTGAGGAAGTCACACTATTAAACCAGTTATTCCTTTATCAGGGCGACAAGATCTTCAGCTTCTATCTTGGCAGGAATATTCAGGCGGGCGCTGGCGACAGCGGGACTGATTGCCCGAAACCCAGTCATTTATGGCTGGACCAACCCGAGGATGACGCCGTCATTTCCGGGCAACAGGCAGTCAGCGGCTGGGCCACCAACACCAACATGGGTGTTGGCAGCATACGTATTTTACTCAATGGCAACGTCGTTGGTGAGACACAGCGTTCGATAGCACGTAACGATGTTGTTGACATACGCGGCGCCCATGACGACCCGGGTGCGCCCAATCTTGGATTCGAGTTTGTGCTGGATACCAGCCAGTTTGCCAACGGCCGTTACCAATTGGCACTGGAGGTAGTCAGCGGTGCCGGCGAGCGCCAGCGCGGAGCGCTCCGACAGATCACAATAACTAACCCGTGATGACTGCGGCGCGTATCAGCGCCGTGCCCCATCTCCCAGTTTAAACTGGCTGACCAGACCATCCAGTGCACTCAACAAGGCGTCGATCTCCTCGTGGAACTGTTTGCACTTCAGGTAGTCTTCTGTATTCAGGCGGCCATCTGCCGCGATCTTGACACTGCTCTTGGCAATACCATCGGTAACGTCAGACTGCTGCTTCACGGCACTGGCGATATCCCGACTGCGCTCTGAAATCAAAGACACCGATGTCAGCACCGAGTCCAACAGTTCGTTGGCGGAATTGGCGGACCCTACGCATTCTTTGGACAGATTGACACCCTGATCCATGGCGGACACGATCTGTGCCGTGTTGTTTTGCAGATTCTGAATAATGGTATTGATTTCCAGCGTGGAGGCCTGGGTTTTCTGCGCCAGGCTGCGCACCTCATCGGCCACGACCGCAAAACCACGCCCCTGTTCGCCGGCCCGCGCCGCCTCGATGGCAGCGTTCAGTGCCAGCAGATTGGTCTGTTCCGCGATACCTTCGATCACTTCCAGTACTGAGTGCACTTTCTCGTTGTGGTCCCGCATGTCGTGAACCTGCTGCTGAATCGAGGTCAACGAGCCGGACAGTTTCTCGACCGACGTGCGGGTACTGGAAACCGCTGCAGTGGCTTTCTGTGTGGCGCCATTGGCTTCACTGGCTGCAGTAACACTGGTTTGCGCACCTTCAGCAACATCCGCCAGTGATGACGACAGCTCGGTAGTTGATGAAGCCAGCAACTCGGTCTCCTCCAGTTGCGAGGCCGACCGTCCCGCCGTGCGCTGGATCATGTCAGAAAACTGTGACGACTTATCGGTAACTTCAGCATTCGTCGACAACACTTGCCGTATGATATCAGCCAGCTTGCCAACAAAGGTGTTAAAGCTGCCACCCAGTTGCGAAAGCTCATCATCGCCTTCGTCTGCCAGTCGGCGACTGAGATCTCCGGAGCCCTGCGCAATGTCCTGCATGTAGGCCTGAGCTTTACTCAATGGCTGAGTGATGGATGCAGACAGGAAATAGGCAATTGCAACCAGCACCAACAATATAACCAGAATGATAGCGGCAGAACTCATCGCCCAGGAATTAAACTCGGCGCTGATATCGTCTTCATACAGGCCATGAATGATGACCCAGCCCCAGGGCTCAAAAAGTTCGGCATAAACTGTTTTGATTTCTGCCTCGGGGTGCGCCAGTGGATCATCAGTGAACGTCAGGAAACGATGACCAAACAAGGGTTCTGGGAAATACAGATACTCTGCGAAACCAGTGTAATCAGGGCCGGTATAACGCTCAATGATGGCGGTCATGGTTGGAGTCGGGTCGCGATAACCCAGATCCCGCATGCGCTCTTCCTCTGTTGTACTGGCGTTCTGCATTGCCTGTCTGACTTGCGCGTCGGTATCCAGCGCACTGTCCACATTGCGTAGCGGATGAGCAAGAATCTGGCCCAGGCGATGATACAGAAGCAGATAATTACGCTCATCAACCATGGTATTGTTGATCATGAAGCGACCCAGCCGCTTTGCCTCAGCGTCTGTCATGCTGCCGGCACGAACCTGGGCATTCAGCCCGCTTAACGCCTCATGAATCATCTGTACCTGATTGACACTGCCTTCGCGCAGCTGATCCATGAAGCGTTCTCGCGCTTGCAGCAACAAAGTTACACTCAACCCGATGATGGCGAGTACGCTGATAAAGACGATAAGCCCCATGCGGGTACGGATGGTAAATTTACTGAACATGACAGGTTCCTGCAGTTAATTGCCCTTGGCCTGCGCACGACGCAGGCATCAATTTATTATGCCTAAGATAACGGCTATATTCGGGAAAACATTAGCACCTGTTTAATCTTTTAAGCTTGAAAAGCATACCGCTCTGCATTAGCCTGAAGACTCAACATGCATCTATAATTCGGCTCATGAATCACGATTCATTAAATGACACAATGGCACCCTTTAGCGATACGCCAGACCAGCGCATGTTCTGGGGCGGGCATGGTTGCCAGCAGATATTCAACTCTCTGCTACAGTCCATCATTGATGGTGCGCCATTGCAGACGGTGATCGCAGAGCCGGGCCTGGGTAAAACCATGCTTTGCCGCAAGCTACTGAATAGCCTGAAGTCTCACAAAAGCCGATTCAGAGCACTGTACCTGCCCTGCCCGGAACAGGACTTCGATGATGCCCTGATCAAAGATCTGTTGAGAACGCCATCCAGACAGCGCCGTACTGTGCTGCTACTGGATGAAGCACAGGCACTGCCGGAAGAGTTTCTTCGCCAGTTATTGCGCTGGTTGACGACATCCGAGCCGGACTCAGGTACGACACAAGCCGTCCTGTTTGGACAACCGGAACTGGAACAACTTCTGGACGCCACAGCACTAAAACCGCTGGCAGACCTGCGCACGGCAAACCACGAGATTCAGCCATTTAACCGCAGTCAGATTCTTGCCTACCTGAACGACCGGCTTGACAGAGCTGGCGAAGACCCCACGACTCTGCTCGACCCCAAGATTGTCGAAACAGTCTGGCATGCCAGCGGCGGTGTGCCGCGCATTGCCAACACCATCATGCGCAAGGCATTGCTGGCGGCACGCAACGACGACTCTTCTGCTCTGGAGCATCACCACATCCTGTCGGCTACGTCTACGACGGATGCCGCAGTGTCATAAGCCGCTTCCTGCGATATAATCCCGTTTCTGCCAGACCTGCCGTAATGCCAGTCAAGTCAACAGTTGCGGCACCCAATGCAGCGATGGAGATTCAGAATGCCGGAAAACATCTGGGAACAACTACAACAGGAAGCCCGCGAACTGATCGGGCGTGAACCCCTGATGGCGAGTTACGTTTACGCCTGCGTGCTTAATCATAAAAGCCTGAGCTCCGCGCTCAGTTATCTGCTGGCGCACAAACTGGCAAACTATGTCATGTCAGCCGTCGCCATTCGCGAACTGATCGACACAGCCTTCAGAGAGTCACCGGGCATTGTTGATTTTGCTGCTTGCGATATCCAGGCGGTGTACGACAGGGACGCCGCCACCAGCGCGTTCTTACCGGTAATTCTGTACCTGAAAGGGTACCAGTCGATCCAGGTACACCGGGTTGCCCATTTTCTGTGGAATAAAGGCAGGCGCGATCTGGCACTCTACCTGCAGAGCCGCAATTCAGAAGTGTTCGGCGTCGATATCCATCCAGCCTGCGTCATGGGCAAGGGCATCATGTTTGATCATGCCACCGGTATCGTCATCGGTGAAACCACGATCATTGAGGACGATGTCTCCATTATGCAGTCGGTCACGCTGGGCGGAACCGGCAACGAGCAAGGCGATCGCCACCCCAAAATTCGCTCTGGTGTGCTGATCTCTGCGGGCGCAAAAGTGCTGGGCAATATCGAAATCGGTCGCAGCGCCAAGGTCGGCGCAGGCAGTGTCGTGCTCAGGGATGTACCAGAGCACACCACGGTGGTTGGCGTCCCGGCTCACCAGATTGGCAGGCCCTGTCCCGACAATCCCTCGCATACCATGAATCAGCTGGTCGATAGCGACTGATTAAAGGTGCTCTTCAGCGTAAGCGGCCAATTCCGAGCGCGGCACACCCTGCAATTGCAGGTTGCCGCCCAGCGCAAAGTTCTTGAAACGCTCAGTGAGATAGGTCAGGCCGGAACTGGTCGGGCTGAGGTAGGGCGTGTCGATCTGTGCCAGGTTGCCCAGACAGACCACTTTGGATCCGGTGCCCGAGCGGGTCACAATAGTCTTGATCTGGTGAGGTGTCAGATTCTGCGATTCATCAATCAGGATCAGGCTGTGCTGAAAACTGCGGCCGCGAATATAGTTCAGAGACTTGAATTGAAGCGGCACTTTGGCCAGCACGTAATCTATACTGCCAGCCGCGTTCTCGTCATCCCAGTGTAACGCCTCAAGGTTGTCTGTTATGGCTCCCAGCCAGGGCTCCATTTTTTCAGCTTCGGTACCGGGCAAAAAACCTATATCTTCATCGAGGCCCTGAGTGCTGCGGGTCGCGATAATGCGGCGAAAGAGTTTGGTGTCCAGCGTCATTTCGATGGCAGCCGCCAGAGCCAGAATGGTTTTTCCGGAACCAGCGGACCCAGTGAGATTAACCAGATGCACGTCAGGATCCAGCAACAGGTCCATGGCCATGGCCTGGAAAATGTCGCGAGGCTGCAGTCCCCAGGTCTCCCGCTGCATTAATCGCTCCCTGTCGAGATGGCGAAGGATGATATGCGTGTCGGTCAGGCGTGACACCCTACCCAGAAAGCCGGCAGCGTCAAAGAAGAACTGGTTCGGATAAACTTCCTGCTCTATTGCGCTTCGGGGAATCTGGTGAAAAGTCTCGCCGCTATGGGTCTGTTCTGTTTCAACAGCACTGATGTGATCCCAGAAACTGTCACCAAAATCGATATACCCTTTATTAAGGTGTGCGATATCGCTTAACAGCTGATCGGTCTGATAGTCCTCTGCATCAATGCCACATGCCCGGGCTTTGAGGCGCATGTTAATATCTTTGGTCACCAATGCCACGTGATGGGCAGGATGCTGTTGCTTGAGCAGCGCCACCGCGTTGAGAATTTTATTGTCGTTAAGATGTTCGGGAAGGATGCGATGAATCTGGGGAGTTTCCGTCATTAACACCGACAGCGTTCCCAACGTTGGCACCTGCTTGCCGCGATCGATGGGCACACCCTGCTCAACATCGACGGGCGTGGCCTTACCAAGGATACGATCGATTTCCCGTATGGCTTGCCGGCAGTCGGCGGCAACAGCGCCACGCCCGCTTTTCAGGTTATCAAGCTCTTCCAGCACGGTCATTGGAATGACAACCTGATGCTCGTCGAAATTCCAGATAGCAGAGGGGTCGTGGATGAGTACGTTGGTATCGAGGACGTAAAATATAGGGCTTAATGACACAAATAGCGGCTCTGTTTTATTTATTGCAACAAAGTTGACACTAAACTTTTATCATGACCGCAGTGTGACATGCGCTGGCAAACCTGTGCAAGCAGTTACTTGCAACAGGATTGCCAACACATCAACCTACCAATTGAATCAACACCCCTGCAGCAACAGCCGAGCCGATTACACCGGCCACGTTGGGCCCCATGGCATGCATCAACAGGAAGTTGTGCGGGTTGGCTTCGGTGCCCAGTCGGTTGGCAACGCGCGCAGCCATTGGCACCGCAGAGACACCGGCGGCGCCAATCAGCGGATTGATTTGACTTTTAGACAGGAAATTCATCAGCTTTGCCATCAGGACACCGGCGGCCGTGCCGATTGAGAAGGCCACGATACCCAATCCCAGCACGCCCAATGTGCTGGGAACCAGGAACTGATCAGCAATCAGTTTCGAACCCACGGCCAGCCCCAGCATGATGGTGACAATATTGATCAGCGCGTTTTGTGCGGTCTTGGTCAACCGGTCGACCACACCGCACTCTTTCATCAGGTTACCAAAACAGAACATACCCAGCAGTGGTGCTGCGCTTGGTATGACCAGGGCGACCAGGATCAGGAGTACCAGCGGGAACAGGATCTTTTCACGCTGTGACACTACGCGCAGTTGCGACATTTCAATGCGTCGCTCTTTTTCTGTGGTCAGCGCCCGCATGATGGGCGGCTGAATCAGCGGCACCAGTGCCATGTACGAATAGGCCGACACGGCGATGGCGCCAAGCAGTTCGGGTGCCAGAATACCCGCCACATAAATAGCGGTTGGCCCATCCGCACCGCCAATAATGCCGATGGCGGCTGCCTGCTGCAAACTGAAGTCGAACCAGCCCAGATCGGTAAAAAACAGGGCACCGAGCACAGTGGCAAAAATACCAAACTGGGCAGCCGCGCCCAGCAACAGTGTTTTAGGATTCGCCAACAGCGGACCGAAATCGGTCATCGCGCCTACGCCCAGGAAGATCAGAAGCGGGAAAATGCCGGTTTCCAGTCCTATAGAGTAAAACTGGGCGAGCACGCCCTGCCCGACCGCAATATCGACACCGGGAATGTTCGCCAGCATGCCACCAAAACCAATTGGCAGCAGCAACAGTGGCTCAAATTTCCGGGCAATCGCCAGGTAAATAAGACCCAGACTGACCAGAATCATGATCAGTTGTTTCATTTCAATCTGATACACGCCGGTGGCGTGCCAGAGTTCTATCAATTGATCCATGCTGTATTACTCCAGTGTCACCAGGGCGTCGCCTGCGCTAACGCTTTCACCCTCATCCACATGGACTGTGCGGACAACGCCGGCACGATTACAGCGGATCTCGGTTTCCATTTTCATGGCTTCGAGGACCAGCAATACATCGCCGTCTGCCACTTCTGAGCCTTCTGTCGCCACGATACGATAAACGCTGCCTGACAGCGGCGCATTGATGTCATGCCCCTCGCCGCCACTCGGCGCTGAGCCGGTATCGGGTTTCCCGGCAGTGGAGGCTTCCTTCATCTCCGTCACATCACCGCCAGCGCTGACTTTAACGACATAGCTTTTGCCGTCCACTTCTACTGTGTAGACGCCGTTGTCTGCAACGGGCTTTCCACCCGCTGACGGCTCTCCACCCGCCGACGGCGCAGCCTGGTCGGCATCGGGGGCGGGCTCAAACGCATCGGGATTATGACGGTTCTGGAAAAATTTCAGCGCCGGTTGCGGAAACAGCGCGTAAGTCAATGTGTCATCAATATCATTTTCCAGTTTGAAACCTTTTTCACTGGCGATACCTGACAGCTCGTCTTTCAGTCGATCAAATTCGGGCTTCAGCAGGTCAGCGGGGCGACAGGTTACCGGATCATTGCCGTCCAACACCTTTTCACGAAGCTCGGCATTCACTGGAGCAGGCGTGGCGCCGTATTCTCCTTTCAGGACACCTTCTGTTTCCTTGGTAATATTCTTGTAGCGCTCACCGCCGAGGACATTCAGTACCGCCTGGGTTCCGACAATCTGTGAGGTAGGTGTCACCAGCGGAATAAAGCCCAGGTCCTCGCGGACTTTGGGTATCTCATCAAGCACTTCGTCAAGGCGATCCGTGGCTTTCTGTTCTCGCAACTGGTTTTCCAGATTGGTCAGCATGCCACCAGGCACCTGTGCCACCAGAATTCGTGAATCAATGCCTTTCAATGCACCTTCAAAGCGTGCGTACTTTTTGCGGATCTGACGAAAGTAAGATGCAATTTCTTCCAGCAGCTCAATATCCAGACCTGTTGCGCGATCGGTTCCCTGAAGCATGGCGACCATGGTTTCAGTCGGAGTATGCCCATAGGTGAGACTCATCGAGGAAATCGCGGTATCCAGATTATCGATACCCGCCTCGACGGCTTTGATATAGGTCGCCGTCGACAGCCCGGTGGTTGCGTGACACTGCATATGAACCGGTATGGAGATGGTTTTCTTGAGACCGGTAATCAGTTCGTAGGCCGTATACGGCGCGAGCAGACCGGCCATATCCTTGATGCAGAGTGAGTCTGCGCCCATATCCTCAATTTCACGCGCCATACTCAGCCAGGAATCTATCGTGTGGACTGGGCTGATGGTGTAGGACATGGTGCCCTGGGCATGGCGTTCCTGTTTTTTCACCGCGCTGATCGCGCGCTCGAGATTGCGCATATCATTCATCGCATCAAAAACCCGGAACACATCAACGCCGTTGACCGCAGCGCGCTCAACGAAACGATCGACAATGTCATCGGCGTAATGCCGGTAGCCCAGTATATTCTGACCTCGCAGCAACATTTGCTGCGGCGTATTGGGCATGGCCTCTTTCAATTTGCGAATACGCTCCCAGGGGTCTTCACCCAGGTAGCGGATGCAGGCGTCAAACGTAGCACCGCCCCATGATTCCAGCGCCCAGAAACCGACCTTGTCCAGTTTCTCCGCAATGGGCAACATGTCGTCAAGCCGCAGCCTGGTTGCCAGAAGTGATTGGTGCGCGTCGCGCAGAATGACGTCAGTGATGCCTAACGGCTTTTTAATATCGCTCATGGACCCTCGCCCTTCTTGTTATTCTATCGCGCAGCAAAAAAACTGGCGCAATATGATTCCCCAAAAAAGCACGCCGCAAATACCCTGCGGGCGCAGTGTATTAGTCGCCAGAACCGGAACGGTGCTGACGTATGGCTGCACTGATGACCGCAACCAGTTTTCCCTGATCTGTGGCGGCAGACGAGGACTGCGGCGCCGTTTTCCTGCTGGCTCGTCGCCGCGGCGCCACCAGCGCCGGTGCCGGCATGTAGCGCTGCACCAGAGTCGACATTAATGTGGTCAGAATAACCAGTAGAATCAGGAAGGTGAAAACGAAACCCATACCGTAGAGGGCAAGGTTGAAACCAGCAATGATAAGCTCAGACATGCAATCTATCCATCTCTCTCAAGAAGGAGCATCATACTAAATATAACGGACTAGTGCTAACGGCATCTAATGGCACCGGCCCCGACACCGCAGGCATGCACCTCTTGCTACATCCGGCAAGACTTGAGTATCCTGCGTTACAAACAAATCGAATTATTGGAAACACATATTATGGCGCTGCTGATTGCGGGACTTTTTTTATTTCTGGGCATGCATTTCACGGGCATTCTCGCCCACGGCTGGCGTCAAACCATGGTCAGTAAAACCGGGCCTGGTAGCTGGAAACTGCTTTATTCGGTGGTTTCACTGACCGGCCTGATCCTGATCATCATTGGATACGGCGCAACCCGGGCAGAACCGGATTTTCTGTGGGCAGCACCCGTGTGGGCGCGCCACCTGGCCATGCCATTGACCCTGTTAGCGTTTATCCTGCTCGCTGCCACCTATGTACCCGGCAACCGTATCAAGGCCAGGCTGGGGCACCCCATGCTGGCGGCCGTAAAAATTTGGGCGCTTGCGCACCTGCTGGCCAATGGCACAGTGGCTGACTTATTACTTTTCGGCAGTTTTCTGGTTTGGGCCATCGTCGGATTTGCGGTATTACGGCGCAGAGACCGACAACAGGGTGTCACCAGAACGGGTACCGCTAAAGGCGATATCCTGACGGTAGGTGCAGGTATCGCTGCCTGGGCAGTTTTTGCCATGATCCTGCATGCCGCCTTGATTGGGGTCAGCCCACTGCCGTGATCGCCTTCAGCATCTTCCCCTGCCTCTGCCTGTCAAATAGCCCCGTCTGCCTGCGAAAAAGCTTGGTAACGTACTTTAACCTGCGTTAAAGACTTGACCAAAAAAAGAGTCTATGGTCAACGTACACTCATTGACGAGGAGAGTAAAAATGCTTGGATGGGCATTAACATTTCTTATTATCGGTATCGTTGCCGCCTTGTTCGGCTTGTCTGGCATCGCCGGCGCCGCGACCAATATCGCGTGGATACTGTTTGTCGTAGGCCTGATTCTGGCCCTGTTCTTCTTCATATCCGGTCGTCGACCGCCGCCTTAACCATGATAACGCATGGCTAATCGCGTGTTTGACTGACTCAATCGTATTGATAGGAGATCACTATGTTACGCAAGAAGCTTATACGAACAATCATGATTGCAAACCTGACTTTAGTGGGCGCCACATCAGCGTATGCCGACGACGACAACGGTCGCATCACGGAGGCGCGGATCAACGGACAGATCTGGGGCACCTATGCAGTCAATACCGAGCTAAATCCGTTCGACCTTGATATTGACGTCTCGGGAGACACGGTGACGTTGACCGGCGCAGTCGACCATGACGCCAAAAGCCAGCTAGCGGAAGAAATAGCAATGGGCATTGATGGTGTCAACGAGGTCAATAACCGAATTACCGTCCAGCCGGACAGCCGACGAGCGGAGGATGACCCTGAACGCTCCTTTGGCCAACTGGTCAGCGACGCCACCACAACAGCAACCGTCAAATCCAAATTACTGATGGACGATGACGTTGCCGGACTGGAAATCGACGTAACCACAAAAGATGATGTGGTCACCCTGACTGGTGACGTTGATTCCACCATGCTCAGCAGCCGGGCTCGGGAACTTGCCTCGCAAACCGACGGTGTCGATCGAGTAATCAACAACATTGCAGTCCGTTAATCCGGACAGGAATTCGCTTAGAGGTATGATGACCAAGGGATGGCTGTCATTAAGCGGTTAGGTAAGGATTAAAATGGACTTCGCAGGAAGCGGTATAAGCGACGATAGCCCCGCGGGGCTATCGTCGCTTATAAATTTGATGCGGCCCTAGTAGCCTTGACTATCGTCGGGTCCTCTGGATAAGATTCAGCATCCCGCACAGAAGCGACCGTATCGGGCTGGATCATGGAAAACATCAGCAAGAGCTGTATTGTCGGACGATTCAAGACTCTTACCAAGCTTGATGAATCAGAAATCAATTTGCTCAACGCTCTGGAAGACGACCCACGCGAATATTCCCAGGATGCCATTCTGGCGAGTATTGGAAGTCCAGCGAATCGCTTTTTTACTCTGAAGACCGGCTGGGCCTGTGCCACACGAACCCTCGCTAATGGCCAACGCCAGATACTGGACATTTTCCTTCCCGGCCAAATTATGGGACTCAGAGAAATGAGTTTCGAACACAATTTGTCCGAATTCACCGCACTGACTGACATTATCGCCTGCCCGTTTCCGAGACAGAAACTAAGCGATATCTTTGAACAATCACCAAAACTGACCGACCTCTTTTTCATGACCATGGCTCAGGAACAGTCCATGTTAATTGAGCGGGTTGTAAACATTGGCCGGCGCAGCGCGGCAGAAAGACTTGCACACCTGATGGTGGAGCTAAAGCTCCGCCTGAATCAGACGAGCGATGAATTTGCACTGCCTCTGAATCAGACTGTCATCGGCGACACGCTGAGCATGACGTCAGTGCATGTCAGCCGCACATTCAAATTACTGGCTGAGAAAGAGCTGATATATCGCACGAACGGCTCTGTCAAAATCAAGGACCTTGATGCCCTGATTGATTTTGCCGGTTTTGATCGATCTTATCTGGAAGGTCATTGCCATTGGATCAAACAGATCGATCAGTCAGCGGCAACGCTATAATCATTCCAGCCCGGCGTCGCCTGATATTGCCCTGATATTCAGGGCAATAAACAGACAGCGACCTGGTTACCCGATTACATCGAATAACCTTTTTCATCATGATCAGCGATGTCCAGACCGGTTTGTTCCTGCTCTTGCGTAACACGGTTGCCATTGGTGAGTATGCCAACAACTTTCATCAGGACAATGGTGACGACAGCGGTGTAGACGCCAGTAGCAAGGATTCCCAGTGCTTGCACACCTAGCTGGGAGCCCAGCGCCATACCTTCGGCATAACCATTGCCGCTGAATACGCCGAGCTCCTGTGATACAAATACTGCCGCTAACAACGTGCCCAGGATACCGCCGACTCCGTGTACCGGAAATACATCCAGAGAGTCATCAATCTTAAGTTTGTGTTTAAGGAAGATAGTGGCGAAATAGCACAAAAAGCCGCCCATCACACCTATGACCATGCCGCCAGCTGGACCTACCGATCCGGCGGCGGGCGTGATCGTAGCGAGACCTGCAATCAGGCCTGTAACCGCGCCCAGACCGCTGGGCTTGCCATGCCTGATCCATTCAATACACATCCAGGTCAGGGCGCCTGCCGATGCCGACATGTGTGTCGCCAGCAATGCCATGCCAGCACTGCCATTGGCCGCCAGGGCACTACCGGCATTAAAACCATACCAGCCAACCCAGAGCATTCCCGCCCCGGTAATGGTCATGGTGAGGTTATGCGGGATCATGGCAGTCGTGAGGAAACCCCGACGTTGCCCGAGCATTACTGCCATCACTACCGCAGCCACACCGGCAGTGACGTGAACCACCGTGCCACCCGCGAAGTCAATCAGTCCCATCTGGAATAACCAGCCGTTGCTGTTCCATACCCAATGACACACCGGAAAGTACACCAGTGTTGACCAAAGAATGACAAACAGCATCAAGGAGGAAAACTTCATGCGTTCAGCAAAGGCACCCACAATCAACGCTGGAGTAATAATGGCAAAAGTCATCTGAAAGGCAGCAAAAAGTGGCTCAGGTATGTCACCCCATAAAGAGTCCACAGAAACGCCGGCAAAAAAGGACTTGCTCAGACCGCCCCACCAGCCACCTTCTGCAGGACCAAAGGCAATACTGTAGCCATACAACAGCCAGAGCACGGAAATGACCGCTGCAATGGAGAAACACTGCATCAACACCGACAATACGTTTTTACTGCGAACCAATCCGGCATAAAACAGCGACAAACCAGGCACCGTCATGAACAGCACCAGTGCCGTGGCAGTCAGGATCCAGGCTGTATTGGCACCATTCAGGCCCTCCTGAGCAAACGCCAGTGAAGGAAGTACCGATAACACCAAAGCGACTATTGCAGTCGATCTTATTGTTTTAGATTTAAACATAATGAGTATTTTCCGTTTCAGAAACCAAAATTATAGAATGCTGTTTTACACTGCAGCGTCGCCTGTTTCACCAGTACGGATGCGAACAACCTGCTCCAGTGCCACAACAAATATTTTGCCATCACCGATTTTGCCAGTGCCCGCTGCGTTGCAAATAGCCTCGACGGCCTGGTCAACGCGCTCATCAGAAACAGCCACTTCTATTTTGGTTTTCGGCAAAAAATCAACAACATACTCAGCGCCACGATAAAGTTCGGTATGACCTTTCTGTCGACCAAAGCCTTTAACTTCCGTTAAAGTCATACCACTAACGCCAAGTTCATTAAGCGCCCCGCGGACATCATCAGCCTTGAATGGTTTGATAATTGCGGTAATCAGTTTCATGACAACTCTCCCAACGGGTTTTGCCGCATGCGAACAAAAGCCTGCTTTCTGGTTAGCTCACGAATCATATCGCCTGGAAATGACTGATCAATGGGGTGAACACCGACCCTGACAACAACTGCACCAGACATAAGCACAATTCATGAATAAAGCACTTTTATAGTGCATTTTTACAATTCGGTACGTAATTTTTTGCGTATCTGTCATTGCTCAATCATAAAGCAGCAAAAATCAGGCCCAGATCGAGGAAATCCACCTTTTATGGCCAAGCAGTTGTTTTAAATATAATTATTTGAGCTCTTCAGGAGTCAAAGCAGGCAAGACTAAAGGATGCATTCGCACCATTTAGGTGCGCTGATGGACGGCAATTACGCACATTTTTTGCGCACAGACTTAGAATCTGTAAACGCCATGCAAAAAAAAGGGCCACCCCGCATGGGGTGGCCCTTTTTCGCTTATTAATGCCTGACGATGTCCTACTCTCACATGGGGAGACCCCACACTACCATCGGCGCTGAGTACTTTCACTTCTGAGTTCGGGATGGGATCAGGTGGTTCATACTCGCTATGGTCGTCAGGCAAACCGTTGATGCACATGCGCTGTTGTCAGCATGCCATCGTTTACCCTTTGACAATCTGATGAATGAAGATTGTGTTCTGTTTTTGCTGAATCAGCTCTCTAGCGTCTTTAGACTTACTAGCACAGCCCTTTATACAAGCTCTATCTGTATCAATCAAAGCTGTTTGTCTCATATAACCGGTCTGAAGTTAGCCTTCAAACTGTAAAAACCTGCGATTATATGGTCAAGCCTCACGTGCAATTAGTACTGGTTAGCTCAATGCATCACTGCACTTACACACCCAGCCTATCAACGTCGTGGTCTTCAACGGCACTTTAGGGGGATTAAATCCCCAGGGAGATCTCGTCTTGAGGGGGGCTTCCCGCTTAGATGCTTTCAGCGGTTATCCTGTCCGAACGTAGCTACCGGGC